>Ga0155109_131_pt1 | contig 30161 bp, 31 predicted proteins | sample RifCSPhighO2_01_FD_106077 | JGI IMG/M metagenome (GOLD analysis project Ga0155109, IMG submission 106077) | Candidatus Azambacteria bacterium RIFCSPHIGHO2_01_FULL_40_24
TTAACCTTTGCCCCCAAGGCCTTAAAACCGTCAACAAAAAAATCAATCGGCCGCTTGCCTAAAGTGCAGCCGCCGGGATGAGGAAATGAAACTTTGCCGTGTCTGGCTAAAATTGGCCCGGTTAAAACTATTGAGGCCCTGAACCGGTCGGCAATTTTATAATTTAAATCGGTTTTTTTAATTCCTGAAGAATTGATAAAATTACCGGAAAATTCAGCGCCCAAATCAATAAGAAGTTCTTTCATTCTGTCAACATCTTCTATATTTGGCATTTTTGGCAATTTTATCGGTTTACTGGTTAAAATTGAAGCGGCTAAAATTTTTAAAGCCGCATTTTTAGCGATGCCAACGGTAATTTCGCCTTCTAATTTTTTCCCGCCGTTTATAACAAAATATTCAGCCATAATGCAACTATATTATTATAAATCCGAAAATTTAGATATGTTGACAATATTAATTAAATTAGATATAATTTAAACAAATTAAAATTAGTTCTATTAAAACTTAAACTCCAGAAAAGGAAAAAAGACTGATGGGAAAACTATGCCTGATGTCTTTATTGCGAGAGGTTGGTTTGAAAAAATTCAATAATATGGTAGCTGACGCCAGACACCAACTCCTTGTAGAGAATATACAGGCTAATAGAGGTCGTTTAGAACAGCTCTTCGACGCCCAGATCGCGACCCTCAAGGATCGCGGCGTCCCCGAGCAGATCGTGAAGTTGTTCCAGAAACAGCGCGGCCCGGTGCTCGCTAAGGTAAGCAAGATGTACGTCGATAACGGATATATATTATTTCTTCCGGTCATTCCTCGAACCTATCTTAGCATCTACAGCCAGATGCTATTAGTGCATAATGGTTACAAGACGGGCGGCTACGCCAACCTTGTACCTACTGCCGTCACCGATACAGTAGATACGCCCGAGGATCCATACTACATCTATAATATTGAGGATGGTGAACTCATGCGAAATAAGACACCGCATGATGCCGAGAAGCTTATTGAGAAGCAGGGGCGCCTTGGACTTACGGAAGTTGAAGTTATCGCTCTCGGTATTCATACAGGCGTGCTCTCAAAACACAATGTGGATGCCATTGGCTCTCGCTACAACTTAAATGAGATACCATACTTGTACCTTGAAGAAGGCAATCCGGTGCTATCCAGTAGCCATAATGCGATATGCGATAATCGCTGGGGTTCCGCGTCTTGCGGTAGTCGAGATTGGCTCGGCGATAATTGCGCTTAGCGCGGCAGATAATAAGGCAGACCGAATAATGGCCTGCCATTTTTTAATATAGTAAAAATATTTAAAATATGATATTAAGTACTCTATCATGACAATAGGATTTAGAAGATTTATTTTTTGGATTTTTGTTATTTTATTTATCGCCGCGAGCGTTATTATAACCATGCTCGCCCAAGGATGGCGTTTTGATCTTGATTCTTTTAAAATGGTTAGAACCGGCGGAATTTTTATCAAAACCACGGTTTCTGGAGCCAAAATATACGTCAATGATAAATATACCGGATCAACAGCAGGCCTTTTAAATTACACAAAATTAGTCGACGATCTTGCCCCTAAAAATTATAATCTTTTTATTCACAAAGAGGGATATTACCCGTGGAATAAAATGGTTGAAGTTAAAAACGGTTTGGTAACCGAATTATTTTCTGTAACTTTATTTCCCTTGGACATTAAAAAGATTAAAATAGCGCAGTTGCCGCCACAAAAAATATCAGATTTTAGAATCATTGATGAAACAATAAAAATAATAAACAATAAAAAAACCGGAATTGCCAATGTCTATGCTATTAAAGGACAATTTATATCAAGCGAAAAATTCAAAATTTCAACTTCTACGGAATTAATATCTCCGGATAAAAATAAAAAGCTTTATGCCTCAGGCAATAAGATTTGGATTGAGTATTTAAACGATATAAAAGAAGAACCTTCTAAAAAAGCTGGGGAAAAAGAAATAGTCGCGACATTGGAGTTGCCAATCCTGTTTTTAGATTGGCTTAAAGATTCCGAGCATGTTATCTGGTTTACCAGTGGCGAACTAACGATTACTGAAAGAGATAATCGCGGCGGCAAGCGAAACAGCGTTAAATTTTATTTAAACATTAACCCGCCGATTTTTTGGGATATTAAAAATTCCGATCTTTATTTCTTTGAAACCGATAAAGAAAAATCAATTTTGTATAAGATAAATATCGAATAATTGTGGATTATCGTTTTGACCACTGCGGAGCACGGCGGGCGCCTTTAAGGCCGGGTTTCTTTCTTTCTTTCATCCTCGGATCGCGGGTTAGAAAGCCGAATGTTTTTAAGTTTGTTTTAGATTCCGGATGCGCCAAAATAAGGGCTCGGCTTAATCCGTGCCGTGAAGCGTAAGCCTGGGCTCTAAGCCCGCCGCCAAAAACTTTAATGGAAACTTTGCAAGTTTTAGCCCCACTTTTCACAATCGGCTCTACTAACGCGTTCTGCATTTCTTTCCCAGGAAAATAATCAATATAATTCTTATTATTTACAATTATTTCTTGCTTGCTATTGTTTGGCCAAAACCTGATTCTAGCTACTGCCGTTTTTCTCCTGCCGACAGCCTCATAATATTTATTAACTTTTGTTGCCTTAGTTTTTAGTGCCATACTATTTAATAATTAATCTTTTCATTAGTTTCGCGCGCAATCGGCTTTTATTAAGCATTCTTAAAATAGCCAACTTTAAAGCTCTGTTCTTATCTTTTTTTATTAAATCGGCATATTTTACCGTTTTTAAGCCGCCTGGATAGCCCGTGTGATACCGATATATTTTTTGAACCGCTTTTTTCCCGGTCAATAATATTTTATCTATATCAGTTACTTTAACCGTTATCATAGGATCTAAATGGGGAAAATAATTTATTTCTCTTTTCCCTCTTAATAGAGTCGCGATTTCACTGGCTAATCGGCCTAAAGATTTGTCTGCCGCGCTAATATTATAAATTTTCGGTTTATTTGCCATATTATTTCACAAATTCAATTATTACCATTTTTGCGCCATCATTTTTTCTAGTTTCCAGTTTCATTATTCGGCAGTAGCCGCCGCTTCGATCTATAAAACGCAGCGATAAATCTTTGAATAATTTATTCATTGGCTTTAAATTTAATTTTTTAAGCAGTAAACGACGATTTGCCAAATTATCAATCTTTGCCTTAGTAATTGCCTTTTCTATCATAGGCCTAATTTCTTTAGCTCTGGCTTCAGTAGTTCTGATACGTTCTTTTAAAATCAAATTGCTTATCAAATTCCATAAAAAAACCTTTCTGAAATCCGCTGGCCTTCCAAATTTTCTATTTTTTCTTAAATGTTTCATGGTATTTCCTATTCTTCCGATTTTAATGTAAAACCGAGTTTACCAAGCGCTTTTTTTATTTCTTTTACCGCCTTATTACCCAAGCCCTCAAATTGCAGTAAATCTTTTTCTTTTAACCGTAAAAGCCCCGCAACAGTTTTTATGCGACTTTCTAAAAGAATATTCTGGGTGCGATTTGAAAGCTTAAGATCTTCTATTTTACTTTTTGTTGTATCCTCCTTTTCATTTTCTTTTTCAATAAATTTTTCTTTAATTTCTTCTTTGTGCTCAGCTTTCATAATTTTACTGGCAGCAGTGGTAATAACCTGAAATTGCTCAATTAAAATTTGGGCGGCGCTTATAAGCGCTTCAGTGGGAGTTATAGTGCCATCAGTTTCAATATCAAACTTCAACCTATTATAGTTGGTTTTATCGCCGACACGCATATCTGTGGTGTCATAATTAATCATTTTAATGGGCGTAAAAATAGCATCAACCGCGATACTGCCAATTTCTTGTTTATCTTTTTTGCGCATTTCCCATTCAGAATAACCGAGTCCTCTTTCAACCTGCATTTCTATTTCTAAAGAAGCGTTTTTAGAAGTAAGTGTGGCAATTAAAGCATCGGGATTAGCAATTTCAATTTGTGATGTTAATTTTATGTCACCTGCCGTTACTTGTTTTTCACCCCTCGCTTTTAAAACTATAATTTGTGGATCATTATTATAAACTTTGAACCTTATTTGCTTTAAATTTAAAATTATTTCGACAATATCTTCTAGAACGCCTGGGATAGTGGAAAATTCATGATTAACATCTTTTATTTTTATGGATATTATAGCGGCTCCGGGAAGAGACGACAGCATCACACGACGCAAAGCATTACCCAGAGTCAGGCCATATCCGGGATAAAGCTCTTCTATTTCAAAAACAGCTCTATTTTTAGAAATTTGTTCTATTAATTTTGGTGTCTTTGGCAAAGAAATATTTGTGTTCATATTATTATTAATTTTATTAATAATTTAGATTTGTTATTCGTTGACGGTTCATTATTTGGAATAAAAAGAGGTGATTGAATTCATATTAAAATTTTTTGGCAAATCATTGTCTTCGGGATTGCTTTTTATTTCTATTTCTAATTTTTTTTTATCAATTAACATCCAGGAAGGCGCTTCGTGTTTTTTTAATTTATTAATTAAATCAAAAAATATCTGCTTCGGCCGACTTCGTGGTTTTATGCTGATTATATCGTCAATTTCAACCCGATGTGATGGAATGGCAACTTTTTTACCATTAACCAAAAAATGGCCATGATTTACCGTCTGCCGCGAGATATTTCTTGAGCTCACAAAACCACTCCTATAAATTACATTATCCAAACGCCTTTCTAATATACTAAGCATCAGATTACCTGTAATGCCTTTGCGCTGTTTTGCTTCATTAAAACATTTATTTAATTGCTTCTCATTTATACCATATGTAAATTTTATTTTTTGTTTTTCTAAAAGCTGCACTCCGAATTCGGATAAAGCTCGCCGACGAGCTTTTCCATGCTGGCCCGGCCGATAAGGTTTTTTTAAAAAAGACGATTTTGGCGAAAAAGACCTTTCGGCTTTAAGTCCAAGATTTTCCCCCACCTTTCTTGATAATTTTTCTTTTGGTCCCGTGTACCTCATACTCTCCTCACCTTTTTAGGCCTAGGGCCATTATGTGGAATCGGAGTTATATCTTTTATGGATATAACATTTAATCCATGACCGGCAATGGCTCTTATGGCCGATTCCCGCCCCGAACCAATGCCTTTTACAAAAATTTCAATTTCTAAAAACCCGGTTTTCTTAGTTTTTTCTAAAACCGCTTCTGCCACTTTAGCCGCTGCATAGGGCGTAGCTTTTTTAGGACCATTAAAACCAAGAGCTCCGGCTGAAGACCAAGCTAAAACTCCACCTCTTTCATCGGTAACCGTGATTGTGGTGTTATTATAACTGGCTTGTATATAAATTTTTCCTTTATCAATTTGTCGGCCGGTTTTCCCGCTAAAAACATTTGATTGCTCCTGTCCTAACTTTTCGCTTTCCTTTAAAAGCTCTGCTTCGGTTTGTTTTTTTATTTTCTTTTTTCCCATTATGTTTTCTCCGCTGATTTTTTACGTCCGGAGCCGACTGTTTTTCTCACATTACCCCTTCTAGTTCTGGAATTTGTCTTTGTTCTTTGCCCTCTTACCGGCAATCCTCTAAAATGACGATAACCTTTATAAGCGCTGATTTCTTTTAATCTTTTAATATTTCCTTGTATTATTCTTTTTAAATCTCCTTCGATTTTATAATTTTTTTCCACAAAATCTTTTAAACGCGTCAATTCTTCATTGGTTAATTCTTTGGCTCTTTTATTGAAATCAATTTTAATATGTTTTATAATTTTAGTCGCCAAGGGTCGGCCAATACCATAAATATATGCTAGTGAAGCAATTATTTTTTTGTTTTCCGGAATATTTGTTCCTGAGATTCTTGGCATATTATTTAACCCTGACGCTGTTTATGTTTTGGATTTGAGCAAACAATATAAAGGCGCCTTTGTCGGCGGATAATTTTACACTTAGCACAAATTTTTTTAACGCTTGCCCGTACTTTCATAATCGTCTTATTATCCGGCCCCGTCTATTATCAGAAGATGGTTCAACTTCTACCTGATCACCGACCAAAACACGAATAAAATTTAGCCGCATTTTACCTGATAAATGGGCCAAAATTTCGGTGCCATTTTCTAATTTAACTCTAAAAGTTGTATTTGGTAAGGCTTCTGTAACAGAACCGATAAGTATTAATCTTTTATTATCTATCATAGGAAATATTAATTGTCAACCTAGTTTTTGTTTTAAAGGCTGGAATCAATAATAATATTAATCTTTTTTGAGCTACTAGGAGCGCGATTAACCCAAAATGGCCAAAGAGAAATGGCGGCGCTATTTATATATGTTTTATCAGAGATAATTGTTCTCATTCCAATTTCATCACGTCCGGCCAATTCTTTTTTAAGAGCTTCAAGATCAGCCGGCAAGGCATTGTTTTTATCAATGTTAAACGTAAAAAATAGCTCTCCTTTTTTAAAATCAACGCGACTGGCTTCAGGATAAATAATATTATCATTAAAAGTGAAGTTTTTTAAGTCTGGATAATGGTTTGATACAAAATAATTAATTATTGTTCTTAAATCTTTTTCTTTAAAAAATATGGCTTGCCAGGTAACTTTCATACTTAAGACATTTACATTAATTTTATAATCATCAATTTTTACAGCGGAAGCACCTTCAACTAACTGTAAATCTGAATCTTTCAATGTGTTTAAAATATCTGTCTTTAATTCTTGCGCTAATTGATCTTGAAGTTCTTTCTTATTTTGCATAATTACTGCTTCGTTTAAGGAAGCCTTTTTAATAATGGCCATTGATTCACTGCTTTTAGCATAAAAACCGGCATATTTAGGCGTTTCTTTAAAACCTGGAATAGTAAAGTATGATGGACCAATTAAATAATCATTTGACGCCTCATTACCAATAACTTCCGTTTTAACAGAGCTAGGTATTAATTTTGTATTCAACATTTTCGCGCCTGGAACCATGATTGAATTTTGGATTCGGAAAATTTTACCGTCTTTTGTTTCAAATCTTGTGTTAGCGACTAATTTTTGAGGAGCGGCGCTATAAGCGTTGTAAATTTCTATAATGCCGCCAACTCTTGATGACTCCATTATTGTTTTTGAACCGGTTTTATCTAATGAAAAGTATTGCCCGGGTATAATGCCGCTTAATAAATTGGAAGAACTCACATTTTTGCTTACAGCAATAGGAATTTGGGCCTTAAGTGAAATTTTCTTTAAAGAGACATTGATATCAGCTTTCGGTAAAATCAAATACATTGTTGCTCCAAAAAGCAAAAATCCGCTAACAACAAAAAAAGATATTGCCTGCCTGCCAGGCCACCTAACTGTTGGCAGGCGCGACTCTTTGTTATAGAAATTTTCAAGATTTTTTTCTAAATCAGAATTCTGATTCGCAGTTTCATAAATAATCGGCTTCGGCGGTAGATTATAATCCGGCTCTGATTCTTTTTCTTTCGGTATTTCTTCTATTATTTCTTCCGGCAATTCTTGAATTCTCGATGACGGCGGCAAAATATCCATCATAATTTTTACTTTTTTATCAGGCTTTATTTGTTCTGTTGTTTCTTGTTTTTCTCCGCCCGAAACGGGAAAATTATTATTATCATAAATCAACATTTTTATTTTTTTGGCAAAGGATTTTATTTCATCATTTTCGGTGCTAAGCGATAATGTCTTGCCTATACTTTCGGCCTCTTCTTTTAAAATTTTTATAGAATTTAAATCGGCAGCAATGATAGAATTTTTTGGTAAAACCAAAACTACCTCCTGTTGCTTTGACCGCATTAAACGATCAATCAAAATAGCGGTATTATCCTTAATTCTGGCTCTAATTATTTCAAAACCCTGAGACATCATCATAATTTTAAAACGAAAAGTGAAAAATGTAAAATAACAACTTATTCGACTGTAGCGCGAATACGGCGAATTCCGGAGCTTGATGATTCTTCTTTTATTATTTTGAATCGGCCTATTTCGCCGGTATTCTTAACATGTGGTCCGTCACAAAATTCTTTAGAGTAGGCCTTACTTAAATCAGGATCGCCAACGGAATAAACATTAACTTCATCCGGATACTTTTCTTTAAAAAATGCTCGGGCTTCTAATTTTAGAGCTATCTCTTTAGGCATTTTTTGGGCAGTGACGGGCAAGTTCAATTTTATTTTATCATTAATAATATTTTCAATTTTAGCAATTTCTTCCGGCGTTAATTTCCTTCCAAAAGTAAAATCAAATCTCGTTCTTTCCGGCGTAATATCAGAACCCATTTGTTTGACTTCAGCTTCACTGCCCAAAACGTCATGGAGCGCCTGATGAAGCAGATGTGTCGCCGTATGTAATCTTGTGATTTTTTCAATATCAGAACTTGGAACTTGGAACTTGGAACTTGGAACTTTTTCTAAACCGTGTCCTCCAAATTTCTTTTCGGCACCAGCGCGAGAAATTTCCTGATGTTTTTTTAGCGCGATTTCCCAACCGGACTCGTCAATTAAAAATCCCTTTTCTTTTGCCAATTCGCGTGTTAACTCCATCGGGAATCCGTAGCTTTCGTAAAGATAAAAAGCGTCGTTTCCAGAAATGGTTCTGTCAGCTTTGACTGCTAACATTTTCTCAAATTCTTTAAGCCCTTGTTTTAAGGTCTTGGAAAATTTTTCTTCTTCTTTTTGGATAATTGTAAAAATATCATCCCGCTTTTTTGAAAGTTCAGGATAAAATTCTTTATACATTTCTATAACCTTTTGCGATAAGGGAATTAAAAAATTTTTATCTAAGTTTAAAACCCGGCCATAGCGAATAGCGCGTCGCAATAGCCGGCGCAAAATATATCCGGCTCCGATATTTGACGGTAAAACACCATCGGCGATAAGAAATGTTGTAGCTCTTGCGTGATCGGCGATAATTCTCACCGATCGCATTTCATTTTCAATTTCACGATGGGGAATTAATTGGATGATGGGCTCAAGTAAATCGGTTTCAAAAACCGTCGGCGCGCTTTGGATAACTTTTACAAACCGCTCAAATCCCCAGCCAACATCAACTCCTTTTTGTTTTAAAGGTATGAAAATATCACCTTTTGAATAAAAATATTCCATAAAGACCAGGGTGGCTACCTCTAATCCGTCAACATAAACCTCATTACACGCGCCGCAAGGCCCTTCCGGTCCGGCCGGACCCCAAACGTTGCCTTCCTCTCGATCCCCTTGTTTAATTTTTTCCGCCGGCAAAAATCGCAGCCAAGCATCGTATGATTCTTGGTCTTTTGGGATTTTTTGATCCCCTCCAAAAACCGAGGCAGATATTCGTTCTTTATTAATTCCAAAAATTTTAGTGAGCAACTCAAAAGTCCATTCGATGGTTTCTTTCTTAAAATAACTTCCGAAAGAAAAATGCCCCAGCATCTCAAAAAAAGTAAGATGCGATTCGTCTCCTACCTCGTCAATATCGGAAGTACGGAAAGATTTTTGTATTGAAATAGTCTGCCGCGAACCGAAATCTTTCATCGGGTCTTTATCGCCGGTAAAATACGGCTTAAACTGTTGCATTCCGGCGGTCGTTAAAAGCACCGAAGGATCGTCTTTGGGTACAAGCGAAGAAGAAGGTACGATTTTATGCCCCTTATCTTCAAAGAATTTTAAGAATTTTTCTCTTATTTCTCTTGACGTCATATTATGAATGTTACAGAAAAATAAAACAGTTCGCAAGGCGAACTTTTTATTTTCTTCTTATTTTCGTAATATTACAACGATCGTTGCTGATTTCCGAAATGTGATTTCCGAAAATTGAAAATAAAAAAAACCGCTGGAAAAATTCCAGACGGTACAAGCTGCCTTTATAACAAAGAGTTAGTCAATAATCCCGCCACCGAGCATTTCGCCTTTTATATTGTAGAAAACCGCGCTTTGGCCCGGGGTGATGGCTCTTTGCGGCTTATCAAATAAAACTTGAAACGTGAAACGTGAATCGTGTTTCATATTGTGTGTTTCATGTTTCATGATTCGTGCTTCTTGCAATGGTTGGCGGTATCTGATTCTTGCCAAGCATTTAAGTGGCAATTTTGGCGCTTTGTTAGAAATCCAATTGATGTTTTTTACCGTTAATTTGTTCGCAAATAAATTTTCATCTTTGCCTTCGGCTACAAAAATAGTGTTAGTTTTTAAATCCTTTGCCGCAACATAATAAATTTTCCCCTGCTCGCCGGGCAAACTTCCTTTAATGCCTATTCCCCTTCTTTGGCCGATGGTGTAAAAAACCGCGCCATCATGCGCACCGATAATTTTTCCGTTAAGATCTTTTATCGGTCCTGGATTTTTTCCGATTTTTTTCTTTAAAAATCCGGCAACATCAATTTCACCGACAAAACAAACGCCTTGCGAATCTGGCTTTTCCGCCGTCGGCAATTTATATTTTTTTGCCAGTGCGCGAATTCGCGGCTTGGTATAATCTCCGACTGGAAAAAGACAATATTTTAATTGCTTTTGCGTTAAAGTCCACAAGAAATATGATTGATCTTTATTGAGATCCTTGGCAATTTTCAATTTGCAATTTTCAATTTTTAATGAATTTTCAATGTTTAAATTTTCAATTTTGGATTTGTTTAGAAATTGGAAATTAGAAATTGGAAATTTTCGCCATAGGCGAACGTAGTGCCCTGTGGCGATATAATCCGCGCCAAGCGCTAATGCGCGCTTTAGAAACAAACCAAATTTAATTTCCCGGTTGCACATTACGTCCGGGTTGGGAGTTCGGCCGGCGGCATATTCGTTAACCATATAATCAACCACAGCTTTTTTAAATTCGTTTTCAAAATCAAAAACATAAGATGGAATACCTAAAACGCCGGCAACGCGCCTCGCGTCAGTCGCGTCTTCCTGCGCGCACCCCGTTAGCGACCATCCTTTCATATAAACCCCAACAACATTGAATCCCTTTTGTTTTAACAATAAAGCTGCGACCGATGAATCAACACCGCCGCTCATGGCGCAGAATATTTTTTTTTGCTTGCCCATAGTTGAAATATTATGACACATAAAATTAAAAATCGCAAAAAACCCCGCGAAATGCGGGGTATAGAAATTAGCAAACATTGTAATCGCAGCTATCGCAGTGGCTGCATCCTTCTTCATAAATCAACGCGCCCTGCCGGCATTGCGGGCAGCGATTGCCGCGAAGAATTGAAATTTCTTTTTCTTTTATTTCTTTATCTTCAATAAAGCCGAAGTATTTTAGATAAAAATCAATGGCCTTACTAACACCATCGGCAAGCGACGTAACTTTTTCTTTTCCAAAACCAGAAGTTCGGCTTCCGCCAATGCCCCTAAGCTGGTCCTTAAGCTGGGTTAAGCGCTCAATCGGCGTTTTCGGCGATTCAATCCGTAAATGAGCTGAGGCAAGCCGCCCCATAGCTTCGGCGTCGGCCGCGGCATCGGTTCCCGCCTTGGCAACATTGATAAAAATTTCAAACGGTTCAATCGGCCCGATTTCAATATCATAATTAATAGTGACAAAAGCGGCGCCATCGGGCGTTTCCACGCGCGTGGTAATACCATGAGCCGGCTTTGGCCTTGAACGGATAAAATCTCGGTAATCTAATTTGCCCTTTTGACTATTATCAATCCCCACTGTAAGCACTCCACCTTTGCAGCCATCCCGAAAAACGGTAATTCCCAGGCAAGCGGTTTCGTAAGCAAGCCAATAAATTTTTTCAATGTCGGCCGGCGTGGCCGAATTGGGCAAATTAATGGTTTTGCTGACACCATTATCAGTGTTTTTCTGAAAAGCGGACTGGATTTTAACATGCCACTCGGGCTTTATCTCATGAGCAGTGACAAAAACTTTTCTCACATCGCCGGGAATACCATCTAAATCACTAATTTGGCCGCGGTTTTTGACTTCCTCTTCAAGTTTTTCGGAATAAAATCCGCGCTTTTTAGCAACTTCAAGAAATCTTTCAAATCCGGGCTGGATTCGATATAAAATCCTATTTTCAAACTTGTGAATTTCCGTGAGACCGTAAAATGGCTCAATTCCGCCGGAACAACCGGCCAGAATCCTAATTTCACCGGTCGGGGCGATAGTTGTAATCGTGCAGTTTCTTATTGGCTTATCATCTTTATAAATACTCTGATCCCAGAGCGGGAAAGGTCCGCGTTCCGAGGCGAGTTTTTGCGACTCATTATGTCCAATATCATTGATAAACTTTGAGACCTGCTCCGCCAGCTTAATAGCATTATTTGACGCATAAGGCGTATCAAGATAAGTCAGCATATCGGCCCAGCCCATAATACCAAGTCCGATTCGTCGGATTTTATGAGCAAAATCTGTAATCTGGGGAAGCGGATAAGGATTAAGTTCGATAACATTATCCAAAAAGCGGACGGCTAACCGCACGGTTTTTTCCAATTCATTGAAATTAATCTTGTATTTATCATTTTCCTTGATTAGAAACTTAGAAAGATTAATGGAACCCAGATTACAAACGTCAAAATCAAACAATGGCTGTTCGCCGCATGGATTGGTCGCATTAATCATTTTAAGCGACGGAATCGGATTTGCCCGCCACCTATTAGTTTTATCAATAAACCACAAGCCGGGATCGCCGGTTTCCCATGCCATTTTTACAATGGCATTAAAAACCATTCTGGCTTTAAGCCGAGATACAATCTCTCCATTTTGCGGAGCGATTAAATCGTATTCGGAATCATTTCTGACCGCTTCCATAAAAACGTCGGTTACCGCAACGGATATGTTGAAATTAGCAATCTGCGTATCAAGAAGCAAAGTTCTTAAAAGATCTATAGCCCGCTTGCTGTAAATAAATGGTTTCACGCGTTCATAGATTACCTTATTTTTATCCACTAACATTCCCTTGGACTGGACAAATTCCATGATATCGGGATGGTGAACATTCATAATCGCCATATTGGCGCCGCGGCGCATACCGCCCTGTTTTACAAATTCGGTTGAAGTATTAAATACTTTAAGAAACGAAACGGGACCGGATGACCGGCCGCGAGTGGATTTCACCAGAGCGTCTTTTGGCCTTAAAGATGAAAATGAAAAACCGGTTCCGCCTCCGGATTTATGGATTATCGCCTGCCACTTGATGGCATCATAAATTCCATCCATAGAGTCCTCAATCGGAAGAACAAAACAGGCGGAAAACTGCAATCCATTGCCGGTGCCGGCATTGTAGATTGTCGGTGCGTTCGGGAAAAATTTTCTTTCCGCCAAAGCCGCGTAAAATTCTTTTGCCAGCTCGATAACTTCATCGTCGGACTTGCCGTGTTTTTTATCGGCGGAAGCTATGTGGTAAGCAACCCGCCAGCACATGCCTTCAACTGTTTCAACAATCTGGCCGTCCTTATCGCGGCGCAAATAACGCTCGGTAATAAGCTTAAGCGCGTCTTCCGTAAAATCTGGAGAAACAAGGCCTTCGGGCATCGGAGCGATATAAACTTTAGCTCGGCTCATTTTTTCCTCTTTTTTAAAGATCAAAAACAAAAAGTGAAAATACTTTAACATTAAAAAAATTTTAAATCAAACAGAAAATTTATGGACAAATTATCGCAGAACACATAACATATAAAAATGTTATCAATAAATGATTTTCAAAACGGAATATATATTGTTTTTGAAGACGCGCCATACGAAGTTTTGGAAGTGCGCCATCTTCATATTGGCCGCGGCGGCAGCAGCATCCAAACAAAACTGAAAAATTTAAAAACCGGCGCGGTTTTAAACCGAAATTTTAAGCCATCCGACGTTTTTGAAGAAGCAGATACTCTAAAACAGAAAGTGAAATATCTTTATAACCACAGAGATGAATATTGGTTCGCCGAGGCAAATAATCCGGCAAATCCCGCCCAGCGGGGTGAGGCTCGCCCAACTCAAGTTGGGCGGCGCTTTAAACTTTCCCAAGAACAAATTGGAAGCGCAATTAACTTTTTAAAACCAAACATCATTGTTGAAGCGCTTAATTTTAAAGGCGTAATTCTAAACATAACCTTGCCCATAAAAATGGATTTTAAAGTTACAGAAGCTCCTCCCGCCACCCGCGGTAATACGGCGCAAGGCGGTACCAAAACCGTAACCATAGAAACAGACGCTCAAATTAATACTCCCCTTTTTATAAATGAAGGGGATATAATAAGAATCAACACCACAACTGGTGAATACGTAGAAAGAATGGAAAAGAGAAAATAATGGAAGGCACGAATTGCCTATAGGATGTTGATGCGTTTATGATTTAAAATTCATTATTCAATCAAAGATAGTTTTGGTGCACTCGTCGTATAAATTAGACTTTGAAACAGGATCTATAGCCTTACCTTTAAATTCGCTGAAATAACGCTCACAGAGCTGATCGTCGGGATAATTCAAATTATATATTCTGATACATTTGTCAAAATTATACTGATTTGTCACGCCCCCTGCGTAATCAGTGGCTTTCTTGCACAAATAGGCATTTTGGTGTTTTACCGCATATACTACCCCACAGGCGCTCGATGCACCATAGGGAAGATATCCAGCGCCTTTTAAGTCTCGAGGTGGCGGGATATTATCAGAAGAGATATTTGTAATTTCAGACTTAAAACAGTCATCGATATTATTTACATTATATAGTCGATTGCTCACTATAGTTTTGGCAAAGCCGAGTTCAAAAATTTGAATACCAATAAAGATAATACCAATAAATATAATAGCAAATCGGTAGTAACGAAAAAGTTGTATATCCGCACTTATCTTTGAGATGACACTGGCAGTCCATACTACGCCCATAATATATACTAAATAGAGCAAATATGTTACTAGAATAATCCAAAGAGCTAAAATATCATCCGGTAGTAAACTATAACGAATAGTGTCAGCGCCTATGAGAAAAATAATCTTCATAAAAATACTGGCTGACCACAGCCATTTGCCTCCCATAAGAACAATAATAAAGTCATTAAGAAAAGGTACAATAAACAAAATCGCGGTAAATATCCCAAAAAAGTATTTTTTCGCTATAAATTTTTTGATTAGACAAAATAAAAGTAAAGAATACCCTATAACAAGTCCCACCGTAATAGGAAATACTACCAAATGTAATCCTGGAAGCAACGCAGGCCATAGTGCCCAGCTACAACCATCAAAACAATGTAAAAATGGGAGTGGTGTTAAAAATACAATGAAAATCGAAAATAGAAAGACTCTTTTCCAGGAATATAATTTTTGCTGTAGCATATTAGGTTGGAATTCCATAATTATTTAATAGTTTTATTATATTGTTAAAATTTTTTATATTTTAGGCAGGGTTTCTTCTAAGATTTTTTTGAGGCCTTCGGTGTCAACGGTTTTGCGCTGTTTCTTGCCCTCCGTAACTTTTGGCGCTGGCGGTTCTTGAGTTCGAGGCCTCAACTGCGATAAATGCAATGGTTTTGCGGGCCCAGCCTCGACTTGCCGTCTCGGCGAGGCGGGCGGGCGGGTTTTGGCAAAACAATCCTTGCAGTAAACCGGCCGAGATGGATCCGGTTTAAAAGGAACGGTTGTATTTTTTCCGCAACTGGCGCAAACAGCGCTAAACATGTTTTGTTTATCATCAAAAGCTATGCGCTGCCCACTGGAGGGCTCGCGCGAAGATGTATTGTATGACGGCAAGTCGTAAACATCTCTTTGAGATAAATTTTGCACCTCTGCTTGTAAAACACCGGTAGCTATAGATATGGCGTTTTCCACTTCGGCTTTGGGCGTGCCGTAAATTTTTCTTGAATGTTCTATAATTTCATCCACATAAGAAATTTCTGGCTTGGAATATGGCGGTAAAGTAATCGCCGAAAATGGCCTTGATGGAACGCCATCAATCAATAGACGCAGATAGATATTATAATTAGGTAGATTTAGCAAATCTTGAGCTGTAATGTTAGGGCTAAATTGCTTTTCTTCCAAAAATTCAACGTCTTCGCCGCCGGCTCTAAAAGCAATAAATGTGCCAACATTGCCGAAAATGGCGTCTTTTACTTTCACATTCTGGTCGTGAACCAACTGGCCGATGTATTGATTGGCAATTGTAAGATCAAGACGGAATTTTCTGGCCTCCGACAAAATGTCGGCAAAACTATCGGTAACAAAAGTCTGAAATTCGTCAACGTAAAGATAAAAATCCTTGCGGTCTTCTTCTAAAATATCAACCCGGCTCATGGCGGCAAGCTGAATTTTGGTAATAAGCATTCCGCCTAATAATTTTGTATTGTCTTCCCCAAGCCGCCCTTTAGAGAGATTCATTATTACAATTTTTCCTTCATCCATTGCCTGTCGGAAATTAAATGAAGAAGTCGGCTGGCCGATAATGTTTCTGATAATCGTGGCCGAACTGAATTGGCCAATTTTATTTTGAATGGCTGCCGTCGCTTCCTGCTCGTATTTTTGCTGATAGGCAGCATATTCCTGCGTCCAAAACGCTTTAATAACCGGATCCGATATTTGATTCACGATATTTTTTCTAAAGATCTTGTCAGAAAACATCCGGTTAACACCGAGCAATGTGGAACCGGGAACCTCTAATAGGGCTAAAATAGTGTTATTTAAAATATATTCCATCCGAGCGCTCCAAACATCGGGCCAGATTTTTTTAAAAACTCCCATAAGGCCCGATGCTATCAAGTGGCGCGCTTTCACGTCTGTGGTTTCTATGGCATTAAAAGCGATCGGAAATTCCATATCGGCCGGATTAAAGTAAATAACGTCTTTTATTCGGTTTTCCGGAATATAATGAAGCAATCTTTCGGCCATTTCGCCGTGAGGATCAACAAACCCCATGCCGCGGCCGGCTAAAATATCGGAAATCATCATATTCATTTGCAGCGTTGTTTTTCCGGTACCGGTTTGCCCGATAATGTACATATGGCGACGGCGGTCATCGGTTTTAATGCCGAACTTTTTCCGTTCGTTACGGAAAGTCGTTTCGGCAAAAAATGTTATCTCATTGTTATTCATAAAAATTTTTAATTTCTAATTTTCAATTTTCAATCAATGATTTAATTTTTAATTTTCAAACAGTTTGAAAATTGGGTTATTGAAAATTTATTAGAAATTGTAAATTTCTTTACCCAACAGGTAAAGACACTGGCGGTTCGGCTTTTTTAGATTCAACACGGCGCATAGTCGGCGTTAGAACAGTCAGAATCGGATAATGGTAAACGGTCGCTAATTCTTCAATATTTAAAATAAAATCTTTTTTCGGCCATGTCCTGTTGGCATAGTATTCAATAAATTTCTGCTTTTTTAAAAATTCTTTTCTCTTTTTAAAAGGCGGGTCGGCCGAAGTCCCAGCTTCGCCGTTTGATTTGAATGCATTAAGATTTACTGTATTAAATTGTTTAAAAGCGCCATTTATCGCCGCCATGTTGGCGCGGCTAAAAATATCGCTTCTGGCAATATAAGCAAAACGGATAGATGTTTTAAAAGCTAGTTTTGCCATTTTATTTTCAATAGCTTCAATAATGGCTTTTTCTCCCGATGTAAGATTAGCAATCGATGCCTTGCTTTCTTCCTTTTTTTTCTCTCCCCAAATCGGATAAATTAAAATAGCTTTTATAAGATTCATTATGAATTCATCAACCCCTCCTAAAGCTTTATCAAGCCAGTTTTCTTTAGTTGTAGTTTTTTTCCCCATCAACTTGTTTATGAATTCCTGTCCCCTTTCTTTCCATTCTTTTTCGGCGGTCGGTTTCATTAAATATTGAATTAAAATATTTTCCCCCGGCTTAAGTTTTGAAAGAATTTCAAGAAATGAAGCCATTGGGTCAACTCGTCTTTCCTCTTCTTTTTCTTCAAAAAAGGGATAGGTTCTTATAGGTAAGAAATCGTCTTTTTCCAAAATAAGTTCCGCGCCGCTTATGTCATATGTTTTGCTCGGCGTTTTTTTAACAATGGGACCGGCATAATCTAAAACTTCGGAAATTTCCGCATCGGGATATTGAGCGTGAATTTGGGCCTCAACCAAAGTCCGAAATTGCTCCGGTGTTCTGATAAAAAAATACACTGCCCCGTCAATGCCGGCGATTTCAAAACTGAACCATTCTTGTACTTTGCCTTTCCAGTATTTATCAAGAAATTTAATTCTGGTAATAATGCCGTGAAGCCCGGAAAATATCTGCTCCATTGATTTCGGGCTTTTTTCAATATCTCTGGAAACCTTAATTTCAAGAAAAGTCCATTTTATGGCTTTTATGGTCTTAGTTTTTAAGTGTTTTGTCCAAAGCTCTATAAAAAGCGCGATTAAAACCACCGGCAGCCAAAGCCACCAGAGCCCTAAAAAAATTTTAATAATCGCGTAAAAAATACCCATCCCGTTGTTATACGGGGATTATACCACATATTATACTAAAATAAAACGATGGTCATCTATTTTTTTGAAAACCTTGCGGTTTTGAAGATTTAAGAGAATGGTGTTTTCTTTAACCAGCCGTTTTGCCTGGACAGTTTTAATAATTTCTTCTCTGGTTAAACCGCTCTTTGAATTTTTTAAAATAGAGACCAAAACGTCGCGTACCGTGCCCGGTTCGTAGCCCCAGTCGCTTAAAGCATATGTTCCCCGCCCAACCAAAACAAACCTCACGTCTTTAATAAGTTCATTGTGAACCGTTTGAGGATGGGCTTTTCGATCCGAAAAAACTGTTTTGTTTATTAAATTTGCAACTTCGGTAAAATGAAGCGGCTTTTTTTCTTTTTTAAAAACCAAATAGGCCTTATCTTTAACGCCTCGCGGCGAGACTTCGGGCGAACTTATTAATCCCCACTCGCCGAAAGGATTCTGAGAAATCTGCCGACAAATTCCGACATATGATTTTAAAGTTTGTTCGGTTAAATTTTTATCACCGGCCTGACGGTAGGCATGGCCTAATCCAGCAGCAGTTTTAAATAAAGCTTCATTTTGAAGCAATAAATTTTGGCTGGCTAACTTTTCTTTCAAAGCGCCAGCTAAAGCGATTGCCTGATTATAATGTGCAGCGCCGAGCGCCCAAGCCGACCGCCAATTTGAAGTTTCTTTAAAATAAACGAACTTTCCTTTGCCTAAAGTTAATGTAAAATTAATTAAATTTTCTCTATTTTTTTCTTTCAAAAAAAGCTGTTCGGTTAATTCTTTTAGAAAAGAATCCTCGCTTCTAACACCGCCATGAGCCGTTAAATGCCGCTCTATTAGTTCAAAAACCGGCTTCATTGGCTCTAAAGTGTTCTTATTGGTTAACTGTTTAAGACCCAGAGCTTCAATTTGCCTTACCCGTTCTCTGGTAATACCCATATTCTGGCCGATAGCTTCTAAAGTTTGGTAAGATATAGTGCGAAGACCAAAACGTTTTTCAATAACTTCCCGAACTCTTGGATTGATAGTTTTAACTATTTCATCTAAAATGTTTTTTAAATTTTCTTCTGCCATATTTTATTTATTATTAAAATTTTAATAGTCTCATAATATAATAGTATTATAGTACTGTCAACTTCTTTTTAAGAAGTTAAACCAGGTTACTAAAAGCGGAGCCGCGATAAATATAGACGAATAAGTCCCAGAAAAAATACCGACCATAAGCGCCAGCACAAAATATTTCAAACTTTCTCCTCCAAAAACATATAAAGCGGCCAAAGTCAGCAAGACAGTGAGCGAAGTGTTAAGCGAACGAATAATAGTTTCGCGAATGCTTTGACTTACCAGCGGCATAAAACTCAACTGGCTGTAGCGTTTAAGATTTTCTCGAATCCTGTCAAATACTACAATAGTATCATGAACCGAAAAACCAAGAATCACGAGAAGCGCCACAATAAAATTAGCACCAACTTCAACGCCATAAAAACGCCCCAAATAAGCGAATAAACCAATGGGAATAATTAAATCATGAAAAAGCGCTATCAAAGTAACAACGCCGTAACGCCATGAACTTATGGGTTGCGACACTTTTCTAAAAGCCCAGGCAACATAAAATGAAATTCCCAAAAGAACGATGATTATGGCTTTTATTGACTTCTGTTTCAATTCGGCTCCAATGGTCGGCCCAATGGAAGAAAATCTTCTTTCGTCAACTCCAATGCTCGTCGAATTTGCTTTATCTTTTAATGTTTTTAAAATACTTTGATGGGTTTCTTCATCGGTTTCTCTAAATCTCAACACAATGCTGTTTGATCCGATCGGAGAAACTCGCAAGTCATTTAACTGTAACGGTTTTAAAGAATTGGATATTGAATCCGCATCCGGCCTTTCCGAATAATTAATTTCCAAAATTGAACCACCCTTAAAATCAATACCAAACTGAAGACCCCATAGTACTATCACGACAATGCTTATGGCAATAAAAATTCCAGAAATGGCGTAAAAAATTTTCCTATTTTCAACAATATTTAACATAAATTAATTTTCAATTTTTCAAGTAATGCAGATGGAAACAGCTTCAAGAATGAACGGGTTACAAATATTGCCGAGAACATGCTTACAATAACGCCAATACCGAGAGTTAAGGCAAATCCTTTTATTATGCTGGTGGTAAAATAATACAAAACCGCCGTGGTAATTAAAGTTGAAATATTAGAATCGCGTATCGATGGCCAAGCGCGAGCAAATCCATCATCAATAGCCATTTCAAAACCCTTTCCAGAGCGAGCTTCTTCTTTAAATCTTTCAAAAATAAGAATATTGGCATCAACCGCCATACCAATTGACAAAATAAATCCGGCAACTCCTGCCAAAGTCATAGTTACCGGTATTAATTTAAATAAAGCTAAAACCAGAGCAGTGTAAATTAAAAGCGCCAGTACCGCCGCAATTCCAAAAAAACGATAATATAAAATCATAAATATCGCCACCATCAAAAAACCAAGCATTCCGGCGAACAAACTTTTATTAAGCGAATCGCGACCCAAAGAAGCGCCTACAGAATCTTGCGAGATTAATTTAATCGGCACCGGCAGGGCGCCGGCGTTAAGGCGCTCGGCTAATTGTTTGGCTTCACTCACATTAAATTTTCCAGATATAACGGCTGAACCGCCAGCGATCGATTCTCTTACAGTAGGTGCTGAAATTGGAAGTCCATCAAGGTAAATGCCGAGCGGTTTGCCAATATTTTTAGATGTTAATTCCTCAAATATTTTAGCTCCATCGCTATCAAACTGAACACTCACAGTCGGTTGGTAAGTATTCTGGTCAAATTCCACTTTGGCGCCGATAATATACTTACCGCTTAAGTCCGTAGGTTTAAAATATGGATCGATTGCTAAAAAATCTTTATTACCGGTTTTTTGTTCGCTTAAAATTTTTTGAGTTTCGGGTTCGTCGCGCTGTTCTTTAAATTCCAAAAATGGCGTTTCGCCAATTAAAGCAATAGCTTGGGAAATATCTTTTATGCCTGCAAGCTCAACTATTAACCGCCATTCATCGGCCGCGTTTTCAACTTCAACAACGGGTTCGCTAACGCCAAAAAGATTAACGCGCCGCTCAATAACATCGCGAAGCCCCGACATGGCCGAATTGAAATCTTGACCCGTTACTCCAGACACATCGGCCAAATAAGTCAGCCGTGTGCCACCGGCCAAATCAAGACCAAGTTTAAACGGCATATTAAAAAAACCGGGAATTTTTACCGGCGAAACAATATTAAACTTTTCAATCATTTTATCCCACCCCGATGGATAAACAAAAAATGCCGCTAAAATTGCAACGATAAAAATAGCAATAACCGTAAATCTTATTTTATTTTTTGCGTCCAGTTTAAATAATTTATCTGGAGAGTATTCGGTAGTCATAATTGCAAGATTATAAGCTAAACTGTAAAATCTTTAAACATTTTTGTCAATATTTATCAATGTAAATCGCCATTTCTTTTTTGACCAGATCGGACCAGCGTAATTTACCCCGATTCTCGGGGAATTTCTAATTTCGAATTTCGAATTTTTAAATTTGGAATTTTCTTCAATCCATAAATCTGATTTTGGCATAGCTAATTTATTGTTGAATTTTTTATCTATTTTTAGTTGTTTAGTAATTCTCGCTGGCCCATTAATGCCATCGACGTCGCGGATTAAAACCGCTGCCGGGTAATTCTTAGGGCCGGTTACAATATTTAACATCCAATGCATTCCATAGGTGAAATAAACATACCAATGTCCCGCCTCACCAAACATGGGAGCGTTTCTTTTGGTTTTCCTGCGCGATGCGTGCGATGCCTTATCTTTTAAACCTTTGTATGCCTCAATTTCTGTGATTATAAACTTCTCAACTTTTTTACCGCGCCGCCTTACAAGATATTTTCCAAGCAAATCTTTAGCAACAGTAATCGTCGATCTTTCAAAAAATTTTTGTGACAAAACTTGCGTTTTCAAATTATTGATTTTATTTCTTCTAAAATTTCTTTTGGGATTGGATTGCGAGCCGGGCTTTTTCCTGGATATCGCCAAGCGGTAATTACTTTAATCTGAGTTTTTGTTAATTTATACATTGTCCAAATTTCTTGTTTTTTATTTGGGACCATTACGGCAATCAAATTCGGCACGATTGCCTCTTCAATTCTTGCCGGATACCTGATTATTCTTTTAATTCTCTGTGGTGACAGGCCGTAATGCCGCATTTTATATTGCGAATGCTTGGTCCAAAAATATTTTGCGCCGCTTATCATATTTTCAATTCTTTTAACTTCTCATACCACAAACAAAACGGGCAATCGGAAGATGGTTTTGGCATTTCGCTTTCTAAAACATCAATGGCTTTCAGAAATTCCCCTTCCGCCTGTTTTGGATTTGTTTTAAGGGTCTGCACATGAACATGAATCGGCACGCCATTATGAAGTTCTTCTCCATGCTCCGGATAATAATAAATCAAATGGCCAAAACCAGAAGTTGGTTTGTTATTTTTTTCTAAAAGCAATGCGTAAAAATTAAGCTGATGCTGGTAAGCGCTTAACACCCCTTCTTTATCGCGCGGGTCCGAACTGGAAGTTTTGTGGTCAATAGGCGTATAAGTTCCGTCACCGCGGATTAAACAATCGTCAAGCCGGCCTGTTAACCCGTACTTCTCGTCGTAATTATAAAAATATTTTTCTTGAAAAGGATTTTCCAGTTTTCCTTCAATTTTTCCTTCAACCATCGGCGGAAGTTCGCCAAGCGGCCGGTAAATATCAAAATATTTTTTCAAAATTATGTCAAAACGGTTAGCCAGCCGCGAAACTATTCCTTCCGGCTGTCTCAGTTTTGTATTATATTGCAGCCAAAAACAGCGCGGACAGCGGTACATTCCCTCAATTCCCGAATGCGACAGCCATATTTTTTTATTTTTATTACTGTCCATACTTTGCCATATTAACACATCGTGATTGTCTTGCAAGAAAACGTGTGATACATTGGTGCTATATGTCAAAAACGGAAAAAATTGGACGACCAAGTATAAAAGACCCGGAGAGCGGTATTGATATTGAGCTTGGCCAGCCGATCTTTAAACAGGAGTTTGAAAAAGAATCAATTGAAGCAACTTTCCCCGTAATTAGAGAAGCGATTAATGAATTCTGTGAAAGACGTTTTAGCCATGATAAACAAATCAATCGTACGCTTCGGATAATTCGCGATGCCGAAAGAACATGTAACTTGGCGATAGAAAAACTAAAAAAAGAAAACGGCAATGCGACATTAGCTCTCTCAATTATTGAAAGCGCCCGCGGCGAACTCCAACTTGCTAGAAATATTATGGAATCAGACGAGCTTGAATCCGAAGATGCGGCAAAAAATCAAGAAATTGAGACGAGGCAGCAGAAAAATTTTGAACAAGACATGCACTATCAAGAAGTCACCGATATTCTTTTTAACTATAATGGATATGATGTTCCAACAAGACCAGACTTTATTGAGTGGCTTGGCGAAACAAAAGAATTGATAAAAAAATTGGCAAAGGAAGAAGAAAAAAAATTCCGCGGCGCCGAAGATAGCGAAAGTATTGGCAAGCGCCCGTTCCGATCAAAATTACTAACCGATGTTCCAGCTATTGAACGTTTTGAAATCGGCCAAGAAACTACACGGGATTATAGGGAAATAATGGATGTGGTAGATAGCCGCCTTTTAGCCGAGCGCGAGCGTCTAGGAACTTTGTTTCTCCTATACGCAAATGACTCTGAAGCGAAAATTTACGATGAAATAGCAAAGACCCTCGTCGGAGTGCGGCAGATGGAGTTGTTTCTGGCTATGGCAGAAGGCGAACGCAATGAGCGAATTGTTAAAAAACAACTATATTAGAATAAATTATTTTTCCTTTTTCGAAAATATGGAAATTATCAGTTTCTTCGGAAACCGTGAAAATTGTCGTGTTTTTAAAAACGTAAGATGAAGCAATAGCCGCCAAATGCCGGCTATGAACTTTTTCTTTAAAGCCAAACTGTTCGGAAAGGTCTTTAAATCGGCCGGGATTAATTTTTTGGGCAATAACTTTCGGCCGTAATCCTTCAATAATCATACCCGAATGAATAACGTTTCCTTTTTTATCAATCAAAATTGCCCCGTCAAAATTTATAGTGGTGGAAATATCGTGCCGCGCCGACGGCCTTTCTTTGATTTTCATAATATTAATATGGCGCCTCGCGAATATATCCTGTGTCTTGTCGGAGATATCAGTAAATTTGTTCCACTTTCTTTGCCAGCCTAAAATTATGAAAAGCCCGAATTTTTTCCTATGTTTTATTAGCGATAGTATTAATTCCGCAATTTTTAATTTTAGGGATAAAGATAAATCAACATTTGATTTTAAAAATATTTTTTCTATTTTTAATATTTGATTGTTCATATTTATCACATCCCATGACACTTTTTATATTTTTTGCCTGATCCGCAGGGGCAAGGGTTGTTCCTGCCTACGTTTGAAAAGTCGGCAGTTGTGGATTTTGGCGTCTCGAAATTTTGCGCTGCAAAATTTCGGGGTACGGCGACCTTAAAAATCGTCATTGCCACTCGCGCTTCAAAATCCAAAAGAAAACCTTTAAATAACCGCTGGCTTTCATTTTTGTATTCCACCAAAGGATCTCTTTGGCCATACGCCCTAAGCCGCACGCTGTCGCGCAAGTATTCCATGTCTTCCAAGTGATTCGTCCAAAGATTATCCAAAATATTAAGCATTATCATTTTTTCAATCTGCCTCATTATTTCCGATCCTCCGACTTCTTTTTCTTTAAGATTATAAACTTCTTCGGCTACATTTTGATAATAACTGATAATTTTCTGCCGCTCGCTGTTTACCGTTAAAAATTCCTTATTTTCATCACTGACTGGAAAAATTGTTTTAAGATTTTCAAAGATTTCTTCTTTGTCCCATTGTCTACCGTCGTTTTCCGCGGTATGAAAATTAATTATATTCTCTACTTGGTTTTTAATAAGCTTAATTATTTCATCACGAAGCACACTCGCCTCGCTGGCCTGCGCTTCGCCGGCGGCTTCGGCAAGGCGAGAGCTTTGGCGAAGCGGGCTAGATAAAATATCGCGGCGTTTTTTATAAACCAGAATGCGATGTTGATTCATTACGTCGTCATACTCTAAAACAAATTTTCTGGCGTCAAAATTAAATCCTTCTATTTTAGTTTGGGCCGATTCAAGGGCCTTAGAAATCAAGCCTGCTTCAATCGGCTGATCTTCCGGTATATTAAGTGTTTCCATTAGACCCTTAATCCGAGCGCCGCCGAAAACTTGAAGTAAACTGTCTTCCAAAGACACAAAAAATTGCGATGAACCCGGATCGCCCTGGCGTCCGCTGCGTCCCCTTAATTGGTTATCAATTCTCCGCGCCTCGTGCCGTTCCGTCCCGATAACATGAAGGCCGCCGAGTTCCTTAACCTTTTGTGCTTCTTCAGGATTTGGCGGATTGCCGCCTAGGATAATATCAACTCCGCGGCCGGCCATGTTAGTGGCTACTGTAACCGCTTTAAGCCGTCCGGCTTGAGCATGAATCACCGCCTCCCTTTCGTGCTGTTTGGCGTTTAATACTTCATGCTTAATACCTTCCCGCGAAAGCAATTGGGAAAGCTTTTCATTATTTTCAATGGAAATAGTGCCAATTAAAACCGGTTGGCCAACTTCATAGCGATTTTTAACTTCCGCAACGATGGCATTTAATTTTGCTTTTTCGGTTTTATAAATTCGGTCGGGCAAAGTTTTGCGGATCATCGGTTTATTGGTCGGTACAATAACAACACCTAGTTTATAAACCTTATGGAATTCCTCTGCCGAAGTGGCAGCCGTTCCCGTCATGCCCGATAATTTATCATAAAGCCGGAAAAAATTCTGGAAAGTAATAGTAGCCAATGTTTTTGATTCTTGTTGAACCCTGACACCTTCCTTGGCTTCAATTGCCTGATGCAATCCTTCCGAATAACGGCGGCCTGTTAAAAGCCGGCCGGTAAATTCATCAACAATAATTATCTCTCCATTTTTTACGACATAATCCTTGTCTTTATGGAATAATGCCTGAGCTTTTAACGCAGTTTCAAGATGATGGACATAGCGCGCTCCTTTTTCATCGTAAATATTTCCAATTCCAAGTATATTTTCAACTTTATTTAGTCCTGCATCATTGATAACGGCGGTTCGCATTTTTAAATCAACATTATAATCCTCATTTTCTTTAAGGCGCGGCACAATGTGGGAAAAAGTTTCATACAACTTTGGTGATTCGGCATCGGGCATCGAAATAATTAAAGGCGTCCGAGCTTCATCAATTAAAATGCTATCAACCTCATCAACAATCGCAAAATGCCGCTCCGGACTAATGATTTGCGAAATATCGCTGACGATATTATCTCTTAAATAATCAAAACCAAATTCGGTATTAGTGCCATAAACCACATCGCAATTATAAACGTCTTTTTTTACCACCGGCCGTAAAAATTCATGAACAACTTTAAACGCGCCTTGCGTATCCCTAACTTCGTCAAGTTTGTTATTTTGATCATTTGAATTTATTTCGGATTTCGGATTTCGGATTTCGGATTTTGTTAAATGAGCCGGATCGTATATAAAATTTCCGTCGGAATTAACGCATCCGACAGTTAAACCCAAAAAATCATAAATTTGTCCCATCCACGCCGTATCGCGCCTTGCCAGATAATCATTAACGGTAACAATATGAACGCTGTTTTTTAAGGCATTTAAATACACTGGCAGAGTGGCGGTTAAAGTTTTGCCCTCGCCGGTTGCCATTTGAGCAATTTTCCCCTGATGAAGCGCTATGCCGCCAACGAGTTGAACGTCAAAATGCCGCTGTTTAAGCGTTCTTTTCGTCGCTTCTCTAACCGCAGCAAAAGCTTCTGGCAAAATGTCATCGAGTGTTTCTTTGGAAGACAAACGTTTTTTAAACTCTTCGGTTTTACTTTTTAATTCATCGTCGGAAAGCTTAATAAACACTTCTTCAAAAGCGTTTATTTTTTCAATAATTGGTTTTACGCCGTTAAGATATTTCTGATTGGCATCCCCAAAAATTTTAGATAAAATCCCTACCATAATCTCCATATTTTACGATAAAGTGAGCTTTTTTACAAATATTAAAACCCCTTAGTGGGGTTAAGAAATAATTTCTTTTATTAGTTTGACGCCGAGGTCAACGGTAGGGTCGTAGCGTAGAATACGCTTCCGCCACCAATTGAGCGGGTCGATTTCAACGATATCCGCGGCTTTTAAGTTTGGCAATCCAGTTTTTAACTGTTTTACCAAACTAATAAGCTCTGTATCAGTAAGGCCGCCGGGGCTGGGACAGCCGGTTCCCGGCGCGTAAGCGCCGGAAGCGACATCAATATCAATTGACAAGTAAGTTGCCGTTAATTTCCGTAATTTTTCTAAAATGCGAATAACGGAAAAATCATTCATTGTAAATCCTCCGGGATCCTTGATGGCACCCATGCAGTAATACTTAATATTGAATTTATCCAAAAATTCTTTTTCAGATTTTTCCATCTGGCGCAATCCGATAATTAAAACATTTTCAGATAAAACGTACTCTTCTTCAATAAGCCAATGAAGCCAGTCGGAATGAATCGGCCAATCGGTTTTAGAACAGCAATCCGGATGCGCGTCTAATACAATGAGTCCGGTTTGCTGTCGTCCAAACATTTGTGAAGTTCCGATATATGTTGAAGCGGTTATACTGTGAGAACCGCCCAAAAATAGAACGTTTGCAGATCTCCAACTCTTCAAATATGATAAGATGGATTTATGCATTTTCCCCCAGCCGTCGGCATTATTTTTGTGTCCGAATCCGAAATCTATCTCGTACCATGGGATATTATCCCAAGATGAAACGCCATTGTCGGCCATAAAAATTCTTTGGCGCATAAATTCCTTTTGAAGCGCTTTGGGCGCTTTTCTGGCATTTTTGGGTTTTGCTAAATTTAAAGAACAGTATCCGCCACCGTAAGGAATTTTAATAACTGTCCAATTTGCCATTCATTACCTCCGATTTTAACAATAATATCGGCGATTAACCGATATTGTTCCATAAAATCCGCCGTTGGTCAATTATTCGCCTTTTAAAAGTTTTTTTAGCATCCGGGCGCCTTTTTTATAAAGAGAAAAATTTTTTTCTTTATTTATTTTTATTTCCTTTTGCAATTCGCCCCTTATCGCATCAATCGCTATCCGTAAATCCCACTCTTCGGCAACGGCTCTTATTAATCGTCCGGGAATTTTTAAATTAACTTCGGCCCTGAAAATATCGCCTTTCTGATGATGATTCGTTATTTTACCAAGTTCAACATCGGCAGATATGCTTTCGTCGCCTGGTAAAAATTTATCCAAAGAATTCAGCTTTTGTTCAAGATAATTTTTAATGCTCGGTGTTAGGCCGAAATTTTTTGTTTTTAAATTAATTTTCATATTGATTCGACAAGCTCATTACAGATGATTCGGCTCTTAAAGGGGCTCGGGAGTGGCTAACCCCAATTCAAATGTTTTTAAGTGGGTTGTCAGTAAACACCGAGCCTCTCAAAAAGTCGAATCTGCCGACTTAATTATATAACACAATAACAATATTAAAAAGCTCAAAGCCCCGTAAAACGGGGCTTTGCGCCAACATTGAATGGTTATCGCCTTTCGACGAAATAACCCACTTATCCACAGTGTAGCATATTTAAAAATATTTGTAAATCCTCCTTTTAAAGTGAGATAATTTTCCACAAACCTTTTTGATTTTTTATAAGTTCCAATGCTGCCGCAGTTTGGCCGGTCTCATCAATAATTTCAAAATAATAATGAGTTTCGGTAGAGAGTTTACCCAATTTAATATTTTTTAAATCTTTTATTAAATCACCTAGCAGATTGGTAGTGTTAAGCCTTTCTAAATCTTCTGACACAACTTCCCTATTTTCCGGAATAAAATACTTGGCCGCCAAAGTTAAATTATTTTTCTCTAAAGCCGAAATTAATAATTTTAAAGTTTCTTGCGGCGTCTGCCCGCCGAAATTCGAAAATCCATCGGTAATATTTTTATTTACCGGAGTTTTAATGGGAAGATTATTTTTATTATTGATGCTAATTTTTGGACCGCTCAAAAACCACAGGCCTAAAAATCCAATGGATAAAATAGATATTAAAACAATAACGCTTCTTAATATGCCTTTGGAGGAAGCCATGGACTTATAAAAATAAAAATTGTAATTAAAATAACTCCAGCCGTAATATCTCTTATTATAACTTTTTTGATTTTTCCGCTAAAGTCGGGTGAATTATTATTTACCAACTTCTTGAAATATTCCGTATAAATATCAAGCGTTACTCCAAAAATCACCGCTAATATTCCCCCTAAAATAAAAAAAGAGAATGGCATAAAAGAAATACTCCAGACGAGTTCGCTAAAACCTAAAACAAAAATAATAGAAATTATAAAAATTTGTTTTTTACTTTTTAATCCTATCAGTTCTCCGGCTCGTCTGAAAGCCAAAAGATTTTGCCAAAACGCTAAAAAAATAAAAAAACTTAAAATTATCAGCCCGATAAAAAACCCGATTGCCTGGTATAAAATCAGATACCAAATAAGACTGGATACTAAAAATATAAAGACCGAAGAAATTACAAAAAGAGTTTGAGAAGAAATTTTCATCTTCATGATTTCAACTTTTTATACACAATATTTATGATTTCGGCTGATTTTTTTATCTCTTTTTCGGTTGTATCTTTCCCTATGGTAATGCG
>Ga0155109_118_pt1 | contig 19124 bp, 18 predicted proteins | sample RifCSPhighO2_01_FD_106077 | JGI IMG/M metagenome (GOLD analysis project Ga0155109, IMG submission 106077) | Candidatus Azambacteria bacterium RIFCSPHIGHO2_01_FULL_40_24
TTATATTTGCCAGAGCCAGCGGTCGGGATTGAACCGACGACCTACTGTTTACAAAACAGTTGCTCTGCCACTGAGCTACGCTGGCAAAAGCTTAGATTATCATTTTAGAACAAATGTGCTATTATTTCAATATTAATCTTTGACAATCTAAAAACAGAAAGGCTTGCGACAATGGATATCCGGCTCGGCATTATTTTTAATGGTGGAGGATTTTCCGGCGCTTATAGTGTTGGTTACATAAAAGCGGTTTACACTTTTGGTTTAAAACCAATCTGCTGCCAAGGTGTTTCCGTCGGTTCTCTTACCGGTGCCAGTTACGTGGAAAAAAACGGTAACCCTGAAGAAGCGGAGCAAACTTGGCTTAAAATTGAACGGGAAGGGCCACATTCAATTTTTCCAATCATTGATATTCCGCGTCGAATTAGAAAAGGAGGTTTATTTAATAATAAAGGCATTTATCAGCTCGCTAATAGAATTGATTATGCGCAGCTTATCAAATCCCCCATTCGTTTTGACACTATTGTTTATAATGAAACCGCAGAAAAACAGGAAATTTTTTCAAATCGCGACCAGCGCTGTATAGATGACCATTCAATTCTTAAAAAGGCCATTGTTGCTTCCTGTAGCTTGAGAGGATTTCTTGATCCTATTTTTATTACCGAAAATTTTTATTCCGACGGCATTTCTTTCCTTATTAAGCCGCTCGCGCAAATGGGATGCAATGTTATATTTATTTTCTTAAACGAACCATCCGATGCGAACACCCATACTGAAGAGAAATGGTGGCTTTCACGGCTTTTGGCCGGCATTCACTCTATGAACAATCTGCTTGAAGATAAAGAAATTGAATCGGCTAAAAATACCAACCATAATATTGCAGTACTTGACGGCATTATAAAAGAAATTAATACATTCGGCATCGTGAAACGCTTTATTTTTAGAAAAACATTTAACCGTCTTCGTTTCACTTTTGAAGGAAAATGGCCGATAGAACTTATTTTATTCCGCCCAATAGAATCAATTCCGACACTCTGGTCGCTTGGATTTGAAAAGGGCGATATTTTCTGCGCTATTAAAAATGGTTATGAATCAGGAAACCTTATTATTGAAAATTTTCTAAGAAAATTTTCAATAATTGCCCCAATTTAAATCGGGGCATTTTCTAATTTTAGCGAAAATAATTTGGAAACGCCATCGCCATCCATAGTAATACCATATAGTACTCTTGCAGCTTCCATAGTGGCGCGATTATGAGTAATTAAAACAAACTGAGTGTCTTTTGCCAAATCTTTCAAAACCTTAGCAAAACGCGCGGCGTTAATTTCATCCAGCGCCGCATCAATTTCGTCTAAAATTAGAAATGGCGGCCTACTCGCGGAAACTATGGCAAAAAGAAGCGCAATAGAAACAAGTGACCGCTCACCGCCAGAAAGTAAATTGAGATCTTTAACCCGTTTTTGAGGCACACTAATGTTTATATCCACGCCGGTTTCACTATTACCGAAATCAAGAACGGTTAATTTTGCTGCGCCGCCGCCAAACATCAGCCGAAAATAATTATGAAATTCTTCATTTATTCGCATAAGTCCCTCTTTAAAATCGTTGTCAATTCTAATAGTTAAATCGTCGATTAAATTTTTAAGAGATTGTGTAGCGCGATTTAAATCACCAACTTCGGCATTTAAAAATTCATGGCGCTTGCCTGTTTCTTCATAATCCCGCATCACCTCTTCATCAATGCTGCCGATATCGGAAATTTCCCGTCTTAATTTAATTATTTTATTTTGAAGTTCCGATAAAAACTCGACTCCCAATGCAACTGATTCAACTGAAGTAAAAGTAGCGGAAAATTCTTCATAATTTTTTCCCGAACCCCACATTTCAGATTTAATATCGGCTTCTTTTAACTTGATTTTTTCATCTTCCAAATCAAATCCTCTTACTAAATCTTCGGCCAAAAAATATTCTCGTCGAGCTGATTCTAATTCTTTTTGGGAAGCAAGATAACCTGTCCGCCAATTATTTTCTTCCGAACGAATATTTGCTATGGCAACTTGGACTTGTTTTGTTCGATTTTCAAGTTGTTCTAATTTTATTTTAAGTTCCCCCATATCTTTTTCATAGGGATTTTTATCTGCTTCTTCTAAATCAGTCAGACTCACTGAGTTCAAAATTTTATCGGTTTCATTTTTTATTAAATAGTCTCCGATATTTTGAATTTCACCAGCTACTGCCCCGATTGTTTTTTTAATATCATTAATTGTATTGAGTCCTAAAACGGCATTTAAGCGTTTTGCCCAGTATTTTGTTTTTATCGCTAAAACCGCTTCAAGAGTTTTGGTGTTATTATTACTGCTTCTCTTAGCATGTTGAGCTAGGCCTTCAAGCTGGCCAATTTCGCGCATGACACCTTGCCGCTCTATGTTTAATTTTTCTAAATCTACCTCCATTTGTTTGGTTTTGCCGTCAGTTTGAAAAACTTCAGTCATCCGAACTTCAAATAATTTTTCTTTGGCTTCAAAATTTTCACGCGCTGCGATTATTTTGGATTCTAGTTCTTCTCTAGCTTTTTTATTTTTATTTTTATCGCTTAAAATTTCGAAAAATTTCGCTTTGAAAAATTCATTTTCAAAATTATTCAAATCATTAACTAAAAACTCGCGTTTTTTAAATTTTTCGACCTGCCTTTTTAAAGAACGGAGATGGGGAAAAATTTCACTTAAGAGGCTTTGAGTTTTTTCAAGGTTAGCGCCTGTTTCCGTTAATTTGCCTTCTGCTTCTGATTTTTTAAGCTGAAATTCACGCAGTCCCAGCGCCTCTTCTAAAATTCCACGGCGTTCTTCCGGATTTGACTTTAAAATTTCATCGGCCGAACCCTGATTAACTATGGAGTGGCCCCGGAGTCCAAGTTTGGAACGCGCTAAAAGCTCGGCAATATCTTTAAGTCGCACCAAACTACCATTTAAATAATATTCATTCGCGCCATCCCGATATACTTTGCGACCAATAATAACTTCCTCAAAATCAATAGGAAAAAACCCATCCTTATTGTCAAAATATAAATTAACACTGGCTTTGCCTTGGGCTGATTTAGTCGTCGAGCCGGCCCAAATTAAATCGGCGCCAGATTTAGAGCGTAAATTTTTAAAACTTTGTTCTCCCAAAACCCACCTTACGGCATCAACCACATTTGATTTGCCAGAACCATTCGGCCCAACGATAGCACTAACGGCAGTCGGAAATTCCAAATCAGTTTTGTGAGCAAAAGATTTAAAACCAGAAATTTCTAATTTTTTAAATCGCATTATATTTTTAACTAATGCCAATTTTTTTCCTTAAGAGCGTTTTCGGCGGCTCGTTGCTCGGCTTCATTCTTTGATGAACCTTCTCCGGCCGCTACTAACTCTTTTCCCAAATAAACTCCGACTTTAAATGTTTTAGAGTGATCTGGGCCGCTTTCTTCAAGCACTTCATAAGTCGGTGTCACGCTTATTCTTTCTTGCGCCGATTCCTGAAATAAACTTTTGGCGTCACGCCATAATTTATTTTTTATAATATCGCCAAGCTCCATAATTAAAACTTTTAAAATAAAGTCCTTGGCTGACTGATATTCTTTATCGATATAAAGTGCGCCTGTAAAAGATTCAAAAGTGTTCGCCAATATATATTGCCGACCACGGCCAATTTCTTTGGCTTCGCCCTTTGATAAATATAAATAATTATTAAAATTTAATCGTTCGGAAATTTTTGCGAGCATCTGGGTATTAACCAAAGCCGCCCTTAAATTAGTCATTTCGCCTTCGGCTAAATCGGGATAATTTTTAAAAAGATATTCGGTAACCGCCAGTTCCAAAACCGCGTCGCCTAAAAATTCCAGCCGTTCGTTGTGGCCTAATTCAAAAGCGGGATTTTCATTTAAATATGAGCGATGAACAAAGGCCTGTTTCAACAAGTTTTCATTTTTAAATTTTATTCCGAGATTTTTTTGTAATTCTTTAAAATTTTTATCCATTTTCTTTTTCTTCTTTTTTCTTTTCCACCATTTCTTTGCCGCGGCGCGGACTGCCTTCGTCTTTTCCAGGCTCGCCAATAGCTCGGTAAATCGTTCCTAAAACGCCGTTTACGAATTTGCCGGAAGTTTCACCGCCAAAGCTTTTAGCTAGCTCTATTGCTTCATTAATTGCCACTTTCGGCGGCACTTCTTCGCGCTTGCCAAATAAAAGCTCATAAATGCCAAGTCGTAAAACATTCCGGTCAACTAAGCTTACCTGTTCAATCGGCCATTCCGGTGCTGTTTTGGTAATAATTTCATCAATTTTTTCCCGATTTTCCAAAACACCTTTTATTAAATCTCTCACGAATTTGTCATCTTCCAGTCCCGGCGCAAATTCATTAATATTGCGTTCTAAAATTTCTTCTATTTTTGATTCTTTGCCTGCCTGCGCAGACAGGCCGCTATTAAAATCCCACTCATAGAGAGTCTGCATTGCGATTGAACGTGAAAGATGTCTATTAGCCATTAGTTATTATAATATCACAAAAAAAATAAATTTACTATATTTTATTATTTTTTATTTTTTCTCTTATCTTCTCAACAAAAGTGTTAAAAAAGTAAAGATTATGGAAGGTTAAAAGCCGCATTGCTGTAATTTCTCCGGCTTTAATAAGATTGGTAATATAATTTCGCCGATAATTTTGGCAGACAAAACAATCGCAATTTTTATCAAGCGGTTTTTTGTCTTTTAGAAAAGATGTTTTATTCAAATTTAATTTTCCGCTTGAAACAAATGCAATCCCCCGCCGACCGTAGTGGGTCGGCACAGTACAGTCAAAAGTATCTATTCCGCTTTTTATGATATTTTCCATGTCTTCAATTTTGCCGATACCAAGAAGATGGCGCGGTTTTAACTGGTTAAGATGAGGCAGACACCATGCCAGAATTTTCTTAGTATCATCTTTATTTTCTCCCAAATCGCCGCCAATCCCAAATCCATCGAAATCCAAAGAATTAATATATTTGGCGCTCATCTCGCGCAAATCTTGATATTTTGAACCTTGAACGATGCCGAAAAGAGCTTGCTCGCTTTTTTTGACGCTAACACAGATTTTTGCCCATTCGTGAGTTCTTTTTATCGCCTGTTCAATATAGATGTGCGTTGAAAGCGGCGACGTACATTCATCAAAAGCGAAAATAATATCGGCGCCAAGCGCCTCTTGTATCTTTATTGATTCTTTTGGTCCAATAAATAGTTCTCGGCCGTCAATTGGAGACCTAAAATAAACGCCGTGAGAAGTAATTCTAACTTTTTTTGGCTGATCATTTTTATCAATCACCGTCCGCAAATACATCCTCGAGGATGTATTTGCGGACAATTTATTTTTCTTTCCTGGAAAAAATCTCAAAACCTTTCCTACACCTAAATCATGACCGAATCCTAAACTGAAAACCTGAAAGCCGCCAGAGTCGGTCATTAACGGCCGCTGCCAATTCATAAATTTATGCAAACCGCCATTATCTTTAACAATTTTTTCTCCGGGTTTTAAATGGAGATGAAAAGTATTAGTAATAAGAATTTGGCATTTTACCGCTTTTGCTTCTTCGCTTGTTAAAGTTTTAACCACCGCTTGTGTCGCCACCGGCACCAAAGCCGGTGTTTCAACTTCTCCATGCGACGTTTTCAAGATCCCTAGCCGCGCTCCGCTTTTTTTAGATTTTTTTAAAATTTTAAATTCAATCATCTGTTGCTAAAAAATATACCGACAAATATACCGACAAAAATCGCCGCGCCCCCAACTAAAAACATCCTAAAGCCACTTCGGAGCGCATTTATATTAGAAATTTTTGCTCCGACAATACCGAGAGAAAATAAAGCTAAAAGAGAAAGACCTATTGAAAGCCAAACAGCAAACTCCGGCGTTAAAATAAAATAAGGAAACAGTGGGATAAGCCCGGCTAGAAGATAAGAAAAAAACATAATAAGAGCGGCTATAAAAGAACGGTGAGACGACACTTCGGCCTGCCGCATATAACTTTCGGAAGAATATTCAGAAAGAAAATCGCCCATAGCCATAGAAAATGATTCAACTAAAATTAAAATCGCGCCAGTCAGTAAAATAGTTTCCCGGCTTACGCCGGCAATAGCAACTCCGGAAAGCAAACCGACAGTTGAAGCCAAACTGTCCTCAACGCCAAAAACAAACGATCGCAAGTACTCAGCTAAAACATTTTTTGAATATCGTTCAAACATGACCTGGTCATTGTAACGCAATTGAACTAAAATTGTCATTATTATAATTTCTATATTGCTATTTCTTTTGTATCACAACTTCCCTATAGGATTCTTATGATACCAATGGCAACGTGTAAATAAGTGTCTAAATAAAATAACAATAAAAAATAAAATCCCCACTTTCGCGGGGGTAAAAAATTTTAAAAATTAAATAACTACATCCTGATCATCGGCCAATCGTCGAAATGTTGGGGATATTTTATATAACTCTTCAAAAGAATTAGCTATCGCTTCTATTTGAGAATCTCCATTTTTAACTTCATCAGAACTCTTAAGGACGATGAATTTATTACAAAGTTTCCGCACCGTGCTTAACCTGTGAGCCACAATCAAGGCTCCGACATTGCCCTTCAAAACTTCGGCAAGACCTGCCTGAACTGCTTTTTCAGTTGATGAATCAAGATTGCTCGTCGCCTCGTCAATAATCATGAAGCGTGGCTTTCTAATCGCCGCGGCGCCAATCATCAGACGCTGGGCCTCGCCGCCGGAAAGTTTGATTCCGCTTCTTCCAACCAATGTTTCCAATCCGTCGGTTAATCTCTCGCCAAAATCAATTTTCAAAAGCTGCATCCACTCCCATAATTCTTCATCGGTAATTTTTTCTCTTTCGTCAGGACTCAAGGCATAAGTCAGATTATAACGGATGGTGCCATCATAAATCTGGGGCTGTTGCGCTATGTATCCGACATGGTTCATCCACGATTTAAGTTTAACATCACGCAAATTTATTCCGTTTACGCATATAATTCCATAATCAGGATCCATATACCTAAGCAATAAACGCATAATAGTTGTCTTTCCTGCGCCGCTTGGTCCGATTAAGGCCGCCTTATCGCCAGCATTAATCGCAAAACTGACTTTATTAACAACCGGTAGACCGAACTTTTGATGACCATTTCCATTTTCTTCGCTGTTTCCTATCGGATAAGTATGTATTATGCTTTTGAATTCAACACCAATAGTTACCGCGCCGGTAATATCAGTTGAATTATCTTTCTCTGCCAAATCCGGCTTGATGGACAAAGCATTTATCATTGACCTCACTGCCGGCATACTCCAGTTAAATTCATGTTCAATATCTCCTATGCGCCAAATATTTTCACAAACCCTTAAGCTCCAGATATAAAGAGAATATAAAGACCCCACGACCCAATTACCATTCCAAACTTGCCAAGTGCCATAACTTAATATCAGAAAGAAACCGAAAAAATTAAACAATCCCCGGAAACTGCACTGCCTGATTACCCAAATCCAAAAACTTCTGTCCTGATTAATTGCTCTATCAAACCAGGCGTTCATAAACGAAAGCTCTTCAGATTCCTTACCGCATGTTTTCACGCGTTCAATTTTTTCCCAACGTTCAAGGCGATGGCGATTTAATCTACGAAATTCTTTATCAATCGGAAAACAAACTTCGATTACTTTTTGATTGAGAAACAGCATCCAAACCAAGTAAATGGCAATAACTAATGTGATGATCACTCCGGCAATTAAACTGAAAACCCAAATCATAAGATAAGAAAACAGCAGTGACAATACCGTGGGAACGCCATCAAACAGCATCATATTATGGAGATGAATCACTTTACCGCGACCCTTGTCTATATTGGCAACGTTGAGAGATGAACTCTCCTGTATGTGCTGGCCCATGGACTTTTCAAAGAAAAGTTCTGTTAGGCGCTCATCTAGAGTTCCCCAGCTCATACCGGCGATATATTCCCTCGCGATATCTTTATAGTAGCTAACAATTTTCTCACAAACGAAACATATGGCAATGCCTGCAAGCCCGATTATAATCATATACCCTTCTCGCTCCGCTAAACCGTTAAAAACATAACCGACAAACCAAGGCGAAGCCGCTGTAAAAGCGGTTGAAAAAAGCAGTGCAATTATAAACCGCTTAGCCCAATACCGGCATATATCAGTTGAAAGTTCGCGGACAACCCACTTAAACAACGCAATAGTTTCCTTGGCACTTTTAAGATAATCGCACCAAGTAAGCGGGATTTCGCGCGTATCTTCCGGTTCTTCCATTTTCCCTTCCTTCTCTTTTTTAAAGTTTTTAAAGATCGTATAAACTAAACCGCCCCTAGGCTATGCCTCGGGGTGGATTTTAATCTTATTTAAGCTAAAAATTAACTAAAATAGAAATACAAACCGTCCCGGCAAAAATTGCCCGCACTGCGAGTAAAAACGTATATAATCAGTTTTTCTTTTTTGCTCATAACTTTTACAAGATAAAACATATATAATTTCTTGTCAAGCGGCGAGCCAGCCGCCGTCAACGGAACCATTCTTTAAAAGTTTTTGGCCAGCCAATTAATAAAAGCAAGGCCAATGGAGCGCCCCAGTTTGCCCATCTTTCAACAAATTCCCCGATTACTTCGCCGGCAATAGGACGCATAAGCGCCGTCCAAAATCCCCAGAAAGCCATCCATAGAAGAGCGAGCCGAACAGGTTTTATTAAAATCAAAACTGCTAAAGCGATATCCATTACGCCGATAAGAAATAAAAGTTGAGTTGCAAGTCCAACATCAGAAATGCCGAAAATCGAAAACCACTCCACCCAAGTTTTTCTACCCTGAAGCGCGAAAATACCATGCCCGATAAATTCTCCGGCAACGGCAACGCGCAGAACCCACTCAATGAGTTTTGTATTCATATTTTTATTTTTAAATTAACTCCGACGTTTCAGTCGGAGTCCCGACTTTAACGTCGGGATTTATAATTTTATTAATTATTTATCCACTATTTGCTATTATAGCACATTTTAGTATAATTAAGAAATAAACAACTATGAATAAAACTTTCGTTTACGCAACTTATTTAGCGCTTGCGACCGCCGTAATTTCCGGATTCAGTAATTTTTTAAACAAAATCGCCGTAACGGCAATAAAAGATCCTATCGTTTTTACTACGCTTAAAAATATTGTCGTCGCCATTTTTATAATCGGCGCGATTCTGATATTTAAAAAATGGTCTGAGATAATCGCGTTAAATAAAAATCAAATTTTTAAACTCATTTTAATCGGCATTATTGGCGGCTCATTGCCGTTTGCCCTGTTTTTTACCGGTTTAACCATGACAAGCGCCATTAATGCTTCGTTAATCCATAAAACTCTGTTTATCTGGATATTGTTGTTGGCAATTCCCCTTCTTAAAGAACGGATGTCGAAAATGCAATGGCTGGGCATTGGCGCGATTTTTGCCGCCAATCTTGTTGTCGGCGGGTTTGTCGGTTTTAAATACAATACCGGGGAATTGATGATTTTTGCCGCCACAATCTTGTGGGCGGTTGAAAATGTCATCGCCAAAGTCGCCTTAAAAAACATTTCAAGTTTAACCGTCGCCGGCGCCAGAATGATAATCGGCTCTTTTATTCTTCTGTTATTTGTATTTATCAAAGGCGGTGGTTCGATGGTGTTTTCGATGAATGCAAATCAATGGTTGTGGACGATTATCCCCGCGATTTTGCTCTTTGGATACGTGACAACTTGGTACACGGCTCTTAAATACGCGCCGGTGACTTATATCGCAACACTCCTCGTTCCGGCAACGCTCGTCACTAACATTCTTTCGGCAATTTTTATCACTCGCGCTTTTACCTTGACTCAATTTATCAGCGCGGGGCTTTTTATCTTTGGCGCGATCATCGTAATATTTTTCGCAAAAAAATCTGTTGCCGTACCGCAATCAGAATTAGAAACTATTAGATAATGGATGGCTTATTGCGATGCAGCAGGTATTCATTCGGACCCAACCGGCTTCATTATTGCGGTCCTGATGCCAACCGCGAAATTTTAGGATACATTCAAAGAGGCGCCAGCGATTTGGGCCTTAAAGATTTGATGAAGGCATTCAAAACTTTATTTCCTTACCTAAAATTTATCGCCGGGGCAAACGGCATACGCGATCCTTTTGACAACCGCGTCGTAGAAGCATATTGGCTTGGTAACGAACTCTTGGAAACCATAGAGAAAAAAAAATTCTACCGTCATCTTTTAGAAGACCATGAATTAAAAAAACGAATCGGCGGCAAGGCGTTTGAAGAAATAACCGCAAAAATCAGCGAAGGCGCCGTTCCCCATCATTCTTTTCATGTTTTCAACGTCTGGAAACGCACGGGATATCTTGAACGCGCGCACACTTTAGAAAGCATGAATAGTTGCCGCATCAGCTGGGGCAGGGTGGAAAAAATTGACGGCCCGTCGGTTGATGTTTCATCCGAACCTTTAGTTTACGAGAATGGAAAAATTTTATTAAGCGCCCCAATAACCAAAAAAATAATCCGCAATATTGGTTCGGATTTTGATATTGAACAACTTAAAATCGGCGATATTATAACAATACATTGGAACGTGCCCTGTGAAGTAATAACTCCCCGTCAGGCCATGATTTTAAAAAAATATACGCTGAAACATTTGAAATTAGCCAACGAAACTATATGAAAATTTTTGTTTTCGGCAATCCGGATTTAGATTTTGATTCGCTTCCATTGCGCATACTGCCGGAATTAAAAAAACGGCTTCCCAAAATAAATTTTGAAATAAAAGATCCGAACGAAGAATGGGATTTTTTTGAAAATGAATTAATAATTATTGACACCGTTGTCGGAATTGATAAACCGACGGTTTTTGATAATTTAGAAAATTTTTCCGCGCCGCCGCGCGTTTCAGCGCACGATTTTGACGCTTATACAAACTTGAAATATCTTCAAAAAATCGGAAAAATCAAAAAAATAAAAATCATCGGAATCCCTCCAAAAATTCCCGAAAAAGAAGCAATTGAATCCGCAATCAAAATTATTTCCAATTGATTTTAAGGAAGTGGGAAGCGCAGCTCATGCAGGGATCGTAAGCCCGGATGAGTTTTTCAATTTCAAAAACGATTTTTTCTTTTTCCATGTTCGGAACAAGCTCCTCAACCAACCGGTAAATATCTTCTTCAATATTAATCTGGTTTTGCCCGGTCGGAACGATTATTTCACCTTCTTTCACCATACCATCGGCGCCGACATGAACTTTGTGATAAAGCGTCCCCCGCGGCGCTTCAATTACTCCAATGCCGATTGAATCTTTGTAAAGGGGCTTAGCCACAGGTTCCGGTTCAAATTTTTTATTAGTTAAAATATCAATGGAATCATCAACGGAATGAAGAATTTCTATTGCTTGCGCGAGATTATTTTTAAAAATATCTGTTAAAGGAAAAATATTTAACGTTTCGCCGAGCGTTTCCCTTGTTTTCGGATGAAGTTTATCCTTGGCAAGATTCATCCTCGCGAGCGAGCCAACCATATAAGATTCCCCTTCGTGTTTGTATGCAGATGCCTGAGAATACGGCAAAACCACTTTTTCCAAATGCTCCCGGAACTTTTCTTCCGGAATCCTATTTCCCTTTGAATCAATAATAACGCCATGGAGGTAGCCGTATTTTTCCGGCACCAGCGCCATAAAATTGGTCTTTCGGTCAAAATGAAAAGGCGCTTTTTTATAAATTTCTATCAGGCGCAAAACCGCCGGCCTCGTGGCTTCCAATTTTTTTATTGCTTCTTCAATGCCGGCCTCGTCCGGAAAATGCAAAAAACCGCCGATAGTCGGATGAACCGCGTGAACCGACCGGCCGGCAATAAGAGTCGCTAAAAAGTTTCCCGCCGCTTTAATTTCAAATGCGTCATGCAGTATTTGATGCTCTTCCGGATCGTTTTCGTCAAAATCCAAAAAAGCGTCTTTGCCGTAAAGATCCGGCATGGAAAAAATATAAAGATGGAGCGCGTGGTCGCGAATTATAAGCCCGTGCATAGTGAGATCTCTTAAAATTCCGGTTTGTTCCGAGTGCGGCATATTAAGAGCGTTTTCGCATGCTTCAATACTGCAAAGAAGGTGGGCATTAGAACAGGTGCCGCAAATCCTTGCTAAAAGTTGAGGCAACGCCAAAATCGGCTTGCCTTTCATTGCCTGCGTGAAAAACCTTTTGTATTCAGTAATCTTAAATTTAACGCTTAGAACTTTATTGTTCTTAACGCTCACGTCCAAAGAAGCCGAGCCCTCAACTTTACTTAGCCGATTTAAATTCAAGTTAAAATCAATAAAATGCATAATGTATAACCCAATAGTTAACTATCAATGCCCACCGCTTCACTGATATTAGCAAATCCGTCTCTTTCAAGAAACTTTACTAGCCCGCGATTTATTTCACAAACTAGTTGCGGACCTTGGAAAATCAGGCCGGTGATAAGCTGTATCAACGAAGCGCCAATCCTAATTTTGCGATAAGCATCTTCAGCGCAAAAGACGCCGCCGCAACCCATAATCACTAATTCTTTGCCGAAATTTTTATAAGCAAACCTTATCAGTTCGTTGGATTTTTCAAAAGTAGGCTTGCCACTGATACCGCCTTTCGGAATAACATCTTTAATTTCTTCCTGATTTATAACTTTTGATTTTCTATCTTTCGTTAAATTAGAAATAATAACTCCGTTCATACTGTATTTTCTGCAAATTACAAGTAATTCGCTTAATTCCTGCTGGTTTATATCAGCGGGTATTTTTACAAATACCGGTTTAATCCGCGGCACCAGCGATAAAGCCGCAAGTAAATCATTTAGATTTTCCGGCATAGAAAATGGTTCCCCGCCATAAGCATTGGGGCAGCTGATGTTTACGGTTATATAATCGCCGACTTTACTTTTTAAAACCTTTTCAAAACACGTTTTGTAATCTTCAATGCCGTCTTCTTTTGTAATGGTTTCGGGAGAATTGGTTTTAGCAATACTAATGCCAAGCGGAAACTCATATTTTAAAGAAACAAGACGACTCAATATAGCATCTGCCCCGGAATTGCAAAGTCCGTAATTTACAACCAGACCTCGGCTTTTAGGAAGACGATCCAGCCTTGGTTTGGGATTGCCGATGCAAGAGAGAGAAGTTATTGACCCGACTTCTTCAAAGCCAAATCCGAAATTCGGCAGAAATTGCGTAAGTCTTGCGTTTTTATCAAAACCTGCCGCCAATCCCATTGGATTTGAAAAATCAATTCCCAAAAGTCTTTGCTTTAACTTGGGGTGCTTATAATTAAAAAAATTGTTTACGATGGAACGCGCCGTGCCGCTGTTTCCAAGTTTTTCCCCAAAGCTAACGGTAAGGTCGTGCACTTTTTCCGGGTCACATAAAAATAAAAGCGGTTTCAAAACCCACCTATAAGACAGGCCTGCTATTAATTCGACAACCATCACGATGATTTAAATCCCAAAATTAACTTATTAACGGCTTCTAAAAATTTATCGGGATCCATGGGACAGCCGGGAACTTCGGCATCAACTTTTACCACATCGGAAACGCGAAGCACCTTTGGAAGCGCCGCAAAACGTGCTGTTAAAAATTCAATTTCTTTATTTTGCTCTTCACTGAAATAATTACGCTGGCTGCTAGGCATGCCAACAATGGCACAAGCACCAATAGCCACAAGTTTTTTTGATTTTTCTCGGATTTCTTTGAGCTTATTAATATGATCTTCTGAAGCAATCGCCCCTTCAACAAATGCGATATCTAATTCGTCTAAAATATTTTTGGATTTTAAGACGCTGGCATGGCGAAAATCAAAAATCTTTTTCCATTCCTGCCAATGCTCATTCATTAACTCGGTCATCACAATGGTGCTGTCTTCGCAACAGGAAAATGTGAACCAACCGATTTTTATCTTTTTTTTATCTGATATGTCGTTCATAATTAAATTACTTTTTTTAAATCAAAATCGGGATCGGCTAGTTCTTTTTCATGACCTGAAATTTTAAAATCTGTTGCAATTAACTTAGAAATCGCTGCTAGTTCCGGCGTGCGGTTAATTATTGTCGCCCCTATTATTTCTCCATCTTTTACAAGCAATCTGGCCCATGATTTGGATTCAAGCGAGCCGCGACTGATCATTGTTCTGTCTGCCTCCGGCCTGACATCTCCGACAAAACAAATTGTTACGCCGAAACCGTTCGTTGAATAAGATGTTACCATGCGAAACGGTTCTTTTTTTCCGGCCATATTAAGGCCGGCAACGCGGCCCTGTTGCTGGGCGTTAAGCCAATTTCCCAATTGAACACGCTCTTCTAAAATCAAATCGTTAAATTCGGCAACGTCGCCCGAAGCCCAAATGTCGGGAATATTTGTTTCAAGATATTCATTTGTTAATATGCCCCTATTAGTTTCAAGCCCGGGACTCTTAAGCCAGTTCAGAGAGCAGGCAACGCCGATTCCGGGGATGATTATATCGCAGTCGATTTTTGTCCCGTCTTTTAAAATTACACCTTCGGCAAATTCGCCCCCGACTACTTCATTAATTTCTGAATTTTTTAAAATTTTAACTTCATTTTTAATAAGCGCCTCTTCAACCACAGCCGCTTCATCTTCAGAAAGAACCGGCTCCCAATAATATGATTCCCTTAAAACAAGCGTCGTATCAATATTGAACTGCCTTAAGATGTGACACATTTCAAAACTAACAAACCCTCCGCCGACGGCAATGGCATTTTTCGCGGTTGGCATTTTATCTCTTATGGCTTTGGCATCGTCTAAATTCCGCAATACAAAAATGTTTTTCTTATCGCTTCCAGGCACCATCCATTTCTTAGCGCAGCTTCCGATAGCCAGAAGTAATTTTTCATATTCAATCTCTTCGCCATCATTAAGAATAACCAATTTTTTATCATGGTCTAAATTGACCGCAACTTTTCCAGCAATAAGCTCGATATTTTCCTTTAGATACCAATCGGGCGTCCTGAACCAGATTTTATCTTCTTCCCATTCCTTATCATAAAATTCGTGCTTAGAAAGCGTCACGCGAGAATAAGCCGTATATGGTTCTTCATTTATAATGGCAACCAAGCTATCCTTATCGCTATTGCGGATAGTTTCGGCAGCGGTGGTTCCCGATACGCCGCCTCCAATAATTAAATATTTAAATTTTTTCACGGATAAATTTGTTTTTCTTCTTTATCTATAATAATTATCGCTTTGGTCGGGCATGATTTCGCCGCCGTAATTAATTCCTCGTCGCTTGCGGCATTAGGATCTATCACCACGGCTTTATTTTCGTCATCCAATTTGTATGTCGCTGCCGAAACAGCAACGCAAGAAGCGGCGCCGATGCATAAATCACGGTCAACAATTATTTTACTGATATTCGAACCTTCCTTGGTTCTTATATATTCTTTACGCATAATTTTATTTACATTAATTACACTATATGATAAAATAATTAAAAAATTAATTGAGTTATATTATTAAGATTTATATTATGATTAATATAAAGAAGAAAAAAATTAGAATCTATGACGGCACCCTTAGTTGTTCTAATGGCTGCGGCGGTTGCGGGGGATGCCCGGCAATCGATTATTTTCCGGGGAAAAATACCGTTATTATAAGCGATCCGGCAAAACCCGATCGGGGGAAATTCACCATGACAGTTAAAGATTATAATAAAATACTAAACAAAGCAAAGCAAATCAAGGTCTGATTTATCCTGAAATGATGCTTTTTTAGTCATACCTTAATACGCTTCAATCTCAAAGAGTTTAAAACCACCGAAACCGAACTAAACGCCATGGCGCCGCCGGCTAAGATGGGATTTAAAAGAATGCCAAAAATAGGCCACAAAACTCCGGCCGCCACCGGAATTAAAATAATATTGTAAATATAGGCCCAAAAAAGATTTTGTTTTATGTTTCTTAAAGTTTGCCGGCTTAATTTTACCGCTTCATAAATCCCCATCGGATCGCCGGAAATCAAAGTGATGTCGCCGGACTCTATGGCAATATCGGTGCCGGTGCCAATGGCAATACCGACATTGGCTTCGGTTAACGCCAGCGCGTCGTTTATCCCATCGCCCACCATGGCGACTTTTTTTCCTTCGGCCTGAAGTTTTTTGATTTTTTCCGATTTTTCTTTGGGTAAAACTTTGGCCATAATATTTATTATTCCAATTTTTTCGCCTATGGCCATGGCCGTTCGCTCATTGTCGCCGGTAATCATCCAAACCTCAATGCCTAATTTTTGAAGCAACTCAATTGACTTGCCGGCAGTTTCCTTTAAAGTATCGGCAACGGCAATTATTCCCAAAAGATTTCTCGAATCGGCCAGAAAAAGTAATGTTTTTCCGTTGGACTCAAGATTAGCCACACGATTTTCTATTTCCGGATTTAGAGAAATATTAATATCTTCCAAAAGAGACCGATTGCCGAGAAACATTTTTTCAGTTTTATTACTGATCGCAATTTCCCCTTCAATTCCTTTACCCGGGTGAGCCCTGAAGTTTTTCACATCGTAAAAATCCATTTTTAGCTGCTTGGCTTGCTTCTGAATAGCCGTATCTAGGGGGTGCGACGACTGTTTGCCCAAACTGGCCGCGTAAGCAACAACGGCTTTAGCAATCGGATGTTCTGAAAATTTTTCCAAACTTGCGGCAATTTGAACAAATTGCTCATTCTTAATTTCTAATTCATTACTGCCAATTCCTATGATATCGGTTACGGCCGGTTCGCCCTTGGTTAGAGTGCCGGTTTTATCCAGCACCACCACATCAACTTTTCCGGCCAACTCTAAGGCTTCGGCATCCCGAATAATTATTCCTTTTTCCGCGGCTTTGCCGGTGCCAACCATTATGGCAGTTGGCGTCGCTAAACCCAAGGCGCAAGGACAAGCAATCACCAAAACCGCCACAGCATTAATCAAAGCAAAGCTAAATCCGCCGGTTGGTGGACCAAAAATCAACCAAATGATAAACGAAAGTATTGAAATTACCAAAACAATCGGCACAAAATAACCAGTTATTTGGTCGGCCAATTTTTGAATCGGCGCTTTAGACGACTGCGCCTCCTCAACCAATTTGATTATCTGCGAAAGAAATGTTTCCTTGCCGACTTTAACTGCCCTAAATTTAAAAGCGCCGGTTTTATTAATGGTGGCGCCAATGACATTATCCCCTATTTTTTTATCAACCGGCATTGATTCGCCGGTAACCATTGATTCATCAATTGCCGAATTGCCAACAATTATTACGCCATCAACCGGAACTTTTTCTCCTGGCTTAACTAAAATAATGTTTCCGACTTTAACATCTTCAATCGGCATTTCCATTTCTTGGCCGTCTTCGTGCCCGCCTGCCGGCGAGGCAAGGATAACATGCGCGGTTTTTGCCTGAAGTTTTAAAAGTTTTTTAATGGCTTCGGAAGCCGACCCTTTGGCTTTGGCTTCCAAATATTTTCCTAAAATGACTAGCGTGGTGACTACCGCCACCACATCAAAATACACTCCCAACCCGCTTAAAGCGGGAATTTCCAAAAATACAACTGCAGTACTGTAAAAAAACGCGGCGCCGGTGCCAAGAACGACCAGAGTATCCATATTGGCCATTAAATTTTTCAAGCCAAACCAGGCGCCTCGCCAAAATTGCCATCCAACCCAAAATAAAACCGGAGCGGTAAGAATAAATAATAGTAAAAGCCGCAGCGGCGTTGAAATAACCTCCCTGATTAACGGTATAAATTCCGGAAAACTCAAAATAATTACAAAAAATGATAAGATGGCACCAAAAATAAATTTATTTTTCAAAATCCTGATTTCAGATTCTTTTAGCATTTTATGATGATCATGTTCTGTCTCGCTGCCGGGTTTTATTTCTATTGCCATATGTCCACCATGAACACCTTCAGCTGATACGCTATCTACTTGAATCATTAATTTATAACCGGTTTTCGCGACGGCATTTTTTAAAACTTCCGGCGTTGCCGGTTCTTCATACTCAATAATTGCTTTTTCCGACATTAAACTAACCGAAGCGTTTTTAACTCCCGGCACTTTTTTTAAGGCATGTTCAATAGTCAGAACGCAGGAAACGCAATGCATTCCTTGGATTAAAAAATTTTCTTTTTTCATTTATTGATTAGACGGTTTTCATAAAACGGTTGTGCAGCCAGGCAAAAACGTACGCGGTAACGTAGGTAAGAACAATTACCTCAACAAATCCATATATTGCCTCCGGAAAACCCACTACTCCCACTTCTAAATTAACAAGATGAACCATCCAGCTGAAAAGTTTCATTGCCAAATCCGGCACTAAAGCGACAAAAGCGGCACAAATAACATACCAAACGCCCATTACCGCACCGGCTGCCATTGCAAATTTATTTTTATCAAGTTCCATATTTTTTATTAAGTTTTATTAATAATTTATAATTTTTCGACCTTTATTTTTATTAAATTCCACAACCTTGGCCTTTATTATTAATTGGGGGTGCGACTTGGTTTAAAATATTTTTATAACCAGAACCGCTTGAATAATTTCGCCCTAAAATTTCTTTTGGATCGGCATCAACCCAGCTGGTATTTTTCTTTTCCTTCAAATATTTGGCAATTGTTAAATAAGTATCGGGAAACCAATAAGAATTAACAACAAGCGCTATTTTATACATATCGCTTTCAGAAACAGCTTGCGAAGCCATAAGTTCTAAAAGTCCCAACATCGCCATGCCATGGTTGCAATCTGGAAAGTGGGTTGGATTATCGCAGCATGGACGATAAATATTTTTTGAAACTTCTTCAACCAAAAGTTGTTGTGTTTGAGTTATAGTAATAAAAGAATGTTTTGAGTAGTGCGCCATCGCATCTCCTTTGGCTAAAGTCCAACCGCCTGTTGAAGCAAAATTCCCCGCCTTCGCTAAAGCTTCGGCGGGTGAGTCCGCGCCGCTATAAGTTATCATTGGTCCTTTTTCTAAAATTTCATTTTTATTGCCAAGCCCCAAAGCCCATAGCATATTTAAAATAAATCCGGAATTTTTTTGGGTGATTTTTA
>Ga0155109_115_pt2 | contig 15171 bp, 7 predicted proteins | sample RifCSPhighO2_01_FD_106077 | JGI IMG/M metagenome (GOLD analysis project Ga0155109, IMG submission 106077) | Candidatus Azambacteria bacterium RIFCSPHIGHO2_01_FULL_40_24
AAACTCCGCGAGCGATAATATATAACAATATGGAAACGATGAAATTTGGCGAGCCGGAGGCGAGCCAGGACAAAGCGAGCCCCGTCGGCTTGTCCGCCGAAGATTTGGCGAAGGCGGAAGGCGGGGCGAGCCAAGGGGAAGAAAATAATCAAGCGGCGCCGAAGGCGCCGCGGAACAGGAAGTTGATTTGGGCCGGCATTATTGTTGCGGCTTTAATTTTAGCCGTTATCGGCTGGCAGTATTGGCAATATATGCAAAGCCCGTATTACCAACAGATGAGGGCGGTGAAAATGATTGAAGCGCAACAGAAAGAAAGCGACAAGTGGGGCGGGAAAACCCCGGAAGAAACCGTCAGATTATTTACCGAAGCGATTAAAAAAGGCGATTTTGAATTGGCGAGTAAATACGGCAGAGAAGAAATTAAGTCGGAGCTTGAAAAGATGAAAACCGCTGGGCAAATGAATTTATTAATGAGAGAATTGGAAACCGGAAAAATAGTAATGTTTGATAATAGATATGATGCTGATTTAAGAACTGATATTGATGGTGTCAAAGTGCGAGTTTTATCAATGCATAAAAGCGATGGTGGAACTTGGAAAATTGATGAATTTTAATGAAAATTAAACTTGTTAATAAAAATTTAATAGCAATTTTAGCCGGAGGCTTATTTTTAATCTCCGGCTTTTTGTTCTACCAAAATATCAAGGCATATAGCGATACAACGACTCATCCGGATTTAACTAGAGAAATTATTGATTTTTACGAACTCTCCGGAGGCAAAAAATTCACCGACGAGCAGAAACAGTGGGTCATACAAGGGTCAATTGATGAAGATGCGGCGCCAAGATGGCTAAATCACTTTTATGACCCGGTATTTGAGCGCGGCCTTGATACGCCGATGCCGTTTGTAAACGGATATTCGTCAAAAAATTGGGGGCTTTATTCAAAATACCAGTTGGCCAGGCTGGGCCAAACCGGAACGGCCGGAGTTATGATCGCCGGCAAGTCCGACCCCAGCAGTATGCCGTTTGTTTTTTCCTACGAAGCCGGCATTGAAAGATACGCCCGAAATAAAGAAAAAGACGCTTATTTAACCCTCGGCCACATCCTCCACTTGATTGAGGACTTAACCGTTCCGGAGCATACCAGAAATGACCCGCATCCGGGAGGAAAATTGCCCAGCTATTATGAAAATTGGACTAAAGACAACTCTTCCGGTTTGACGCAAAATTTAGGCAAAAGATTATTTGTTAAAGGCAATAAGCCGGTGATTTACGCTGATTTGGAAAGTTATTTTAACAACCTAGCGACTTACACTAATACTCACTTTTTCAGTCCCGATACGACCAAATCAGAAATTTATTCAAAACCAAAAATTGTTTTTGAAGACGGAACTTTTGCCTATGGAAAAGACGAGAATGGGGAACTTTTTGATTTAGCGATAGTGACAACTGACAAATCTCTTAAAAAAACCTATTCTCTCAAGGATGAAAACGATCAGATCTCTCAAGAATACTGGTTGCGATTATCACGCCAGGCGGTGATAAATGGGGCGGGTGTGATTGGTCTTTTTCTAAATCAGGCGACGGCGGCGCGCGACGCGGAATTGGCAAAACAAAAAGGGGCCCAACCGCTGGCTAAGAAAAGCTCGTTTATAAGCCAAATAATTAACTTTTTTTCGAGCCCGAATGCGCCAACAAGCGAACCGGCTCTAATCATAACAAGCGAGCCGGCGCCGGCGGCGCCGAAAATAGTTAAATCGGCGCCAAAACCGGTTTCGGCTCCGATTGTAACTTCGGCACCTTCGTCGGCGGTTTCCGCGCCGGCGCCGTCGCCATCACCGGCGCCGCCGCCGCAAAATCAATATCCTCAAAGCAATCCGCCGATGGTTTACGGCAGCGGAGGCGGAGGAGGCGGCGGTGGTTCGGCTCCGATTATCACGAGTGGTGGAGGCGGTACAAGTTCAAATTCAAGCCAAAATACCCAAACCCAAACCCAAACAACACCAACATCTGAAAGTTTGAATGTTTCAACGTTTCAAGCGGGTGATTTGGTTATTAATGAGATTATGTATGATTTGGAGGGTTCAGATACCACAAACAACAAAAGCCGGGAATGGGTAGAAATTTTTAACAATTCCGGACACGAAATAATTTTAACCGGCGGAAACGGTGGCTGGCGGTTTAGCGATGGCTCAAACCATCTTTTAAACGAGCCGGCGGCGCAGGGATCAATGATAATTCCGGCTGGCGGATATGCGATTTTCGCCGGAGACGCGACAACATTTTTAATTGACCATCCGGGATTTGACGGAATAGTTATTGATACCGTAATGAGTTTAAAAAATACTTCGACAGTTTTAAAAATTTCCGCGCCGGACGGAACGGTGATAGATGAGGTAACTTACAATAGTTCCTGGGGTGCTAATGGCAACGGGAAAACTTTGGAAAGAAAATCGGCTGGCGGCGGTTCAAACGACGCGGCGAATTGGGGTTTTTCTTCAGTAGATGGGGGGACGCCAGGTGCCGTAAATAATTGGTTTATTGCTATAACAACTCCAGAAACTGCAACGACGACTTTAGCGACGGCGACTTCGTCGCCGTCGTTTCTCGGCCTTGGCACCGATATTCCGGCCACTACAACAATCACAACAAACACCACTTGGACATTAGCCGGCAGCCCTTACCGGCTGCTTTTTGATGGCACAAAATGGCCGACGATTGCTGCTGGCTCTATTCTTACCATTGAACCCGGCGTAAAAATTATCCCTCAAAGTGGCGGCCTCACTGCGCTTGAAATTCAAGGAACCCTTAACGCTATCGGAACCGCCAGTGCTCCGATAATTTTTACATCAATAAAAGATAGCGATGGGTTAGCTTCAACAACGCCGCAAAAAGGCGATTGGCTCAATATTGCTTTCAGCCAGGGTTCGCAAGCCAATTTGGATTACGTTGAATTCCGCTATGGCGGCCAAGGGATTGCCCCTCCGCTTCACGAAATGGTTAATATTGTCGGCGCGACGGTTAATATAAAGAATTCAAAATTTAGCAATTCCCAAAGCACCGCATTGCATTTAATGGATTCATCCGGAGTTATAGAAAATTCCATTTTCTCCGACAATAATTGCGGTATATCCGTGGATTCAATTAATGGCGTAGCCAACACTGCTTATGGCGGTTGTTATGGAGTTCATACAAGCGGGCAGATTCTTTCTTCAACTGCTTTAGAAATTAGAAACAACCAATTTATTCGCAATAAACTTATTGGTGTTGAAGTTAGAAGCGGAACGGCGCCGACTATAAATAGTAATATTTTTACCGATAACGGTTATCCGATAAAAATCGAAAGTTCATACCCCGCTATCACTAATTCACAGTTGGTAAATTCAACCACAAGTCCAAATATTTTAGGCGGGATTGCTATTTCTGGCTATACGCATTTTTCTCAAAATTACACGCTTAAAAAAGATCTGCCTTATATTTTGGAAACCAATGGGCCGGCGCTTTCGCCGTATGTTGACCTCGGCGTAACTTTAACTCTTGAATCGGGTACAATGTTTAAGACCAATAATCCCAATTCAATACTTTTTGTTTATGGCAATTTAGTCGCTTCAACCACGTCCGATAATCCGATTGTTTTTACTTCTCTAAAAGACGACTCGCGAGGCGGCGATACCAATGGCGATGGTTCGACAAGCTCACCACAAAATAACGATTGGGCGAATATCAAATTTTTTGCTGGTTCTATAGGCAATTTTATAAACACAATTTTTAATTACGGCGGATCTGGTTTTGTTCCTCACAATTTGCCCCCGACAAACACTTTGGCGAAAGATTTTCCGGCAATTGTTGTATCCGGCATTAGTCCAAGCGCCACGAGCAGCCAGTGGATTGCCGAACATAGTTACAATTTTAATAAAATAATCATTCATAAATTTTCCACGGCCAATTCTCTAAATCTTATTTACAAAATTGGTATTAAAGATTCCGGGAATAATTTTATTGCCGCTGTTGAATTGCCCAACATGCAAAATATAACTGAAACGGAACTTTCCGTTGCCGTACAGGGTCAATTTATGGCCGGTGAAAAATATTACGCGGCAATAGAAACCGCCGATTCATTTTCCGCCGGCCAGGATGCCGGCGGAAAACTCGCCGTAGCTTTTTACGAACTGACGCCGGGAGAGCCGGCCAATCCGGCAATTTCTATTGACGCCGGCGCCACAGTTGTTGTTCAATAGTGTTACCAAAACATAATCTATTCGGAATCGGAGTCCGACACCGAATGAAATGGGGATAAGGTGGGGATAACTTTAATTTGATAAGTTTATGGAGGATTTTTTTGATAGTGAACTTGGGAGGAAAATTTTGGCTTTAACTAAAGCCAGTTTTAAGGTGTCTGATCTGATACCAGATCTTGTTTTGCGCGAAAAAATTAAACATCAAGTTCTTGAGGTTTATAAAACGTTTTCAATTTTTAACGCGGAAAAAAATCATTCCAACCTTTTAAGAGAAATTGATATTTTAAACCATTATTTTTATTTGGGAGGCCATTTGGATTTAATAAAAAAAGAACACTTAAAACAATTGCAAAATGGATTTTTAGTTTTTAAATCGCATATCGTTTTGGCGATGAATGAAAACAGTAAATTCAACACTGATTCTCAAATTGTCCCGCTTACGGATAAGCGTAGGAAAGTAGGACAATCCGAAAATTTAAACGCGAAGCAAAAAAAAATTCTTGAAAAATTTAGCAACAAAAATATCTTAAAATTAGCTGAAATACTGGAGCTTTTTCCGGATGTTTCTGAAAGAACCATTCGTAATGAATTAACTTTTTTGATAGGCCTTGGTAAGATAACAAGAGATGGCAGGGGAAACGGAAGTTTCTATAAATTAACTATTGATTCTAAGAATCAATAGTGTAATAGAATACGGCAATATTGCGGCAATTGAATTGCCGCAATATTGCCGTATTATTGCCTAAACATTATCTAAAAATGCCGAAATATTTTCTTTCTTTTCTCCTTCTCCAAAAAAACAAGGTTAATAATTTTCCGAAGCTTCTACAACCCATCATTTTTAACTTTAACAAAACAGATAATTAAAATAAATTCTAGGCGGGGGCGAGCCGCCCCGCCGCAGGCGGGGTGGGGCTAAGGAATTTATTTTAGTTATCTGTTTTGTTATTCTTCTTAAAGTTATCCACAACTCCATATTTGCCTTGATATAAAAGCGGATATATAATGAAAGTAAAGTTATCCACATTTAAATCAATAGTATCTCATATTTCGGCTTAATTCAGGGGTTTTTAGTAGCTTAAATACGGGAGTTGCTTAGTAGAAAATTAGATGCTATCATGAATGTGGAATAACGAATTAAAAACCGTGATACTTTTTAAAAATCGTTTTGTCATATTTGCTATTGACTGCTGACAGGCGGTTTTGGTATTATGGATTTTTGCGCGGTTTAGGGCTTGAACATTGACAATTTAAACGAATACTAATTATACGAATTTATTACGAATATACAAATTTGTTTTTTGGAATTTATTACAATAATTATTATTAATCATTAGAAAACAAAGAAAATTAAAATTAAGGAGAAAATAAATATATGTTTAATGTATTAAAACGAGAAGCGTTGCCGATCGGGCTCATACTTTTGGGCGCGGTCTTAGCAATGACTCTTAGTTTAGCAGTGCCTAAAGCTGGCGCCGTTACGATTGATGAATTAATGGCCCAGATTAACGCATTACAAGCTCAGTTGCAACAGTTGCAGGGCCAGCAAACCGGTGGCGCGACTGCTTGCACTTTCACCCGTTCATTATATTTGGGTGTAAGCGATCCGCAAGTAAAATGTTTGCAACAGTATCTTAATGGCGCTGGCTATGCGGTTTCCGCAAGCGGCGCTGGTTCAGTTGGCAACGAAACCAATTATTATGGTTCGCGAACCCAAGCGGCTGTTGCCAAGTGGCAAGCGGCTAATAGTGTTTCACCGGCAGTCGGCTATTTCGGCCCGATTTCACGGGCTAAATATTCCGCAGTAGCTGGTGGTGGCGTAACGCCTCCCGGCGGTGGAGTTGTAACTCCTCCAGCGGCAGGCGGTCTTAGCGTTGGCCTATCGGCCTCTACTCAAGCGGCAAGAACAATTGTTGCCGGCGCGGCCAATATGTCTTTCGGCAAGTTTACTTTCACCGCGGGTAGCGGCGATGTAACCGTTACCACGATGAAGTTCACTAAATCAGGCATTTCTGCCGACGCGGAAGTTGGCAGCGCTTACCTATATGACGCTGATTCCGGTGATTATCTCGCGCAATATTCCGGCCTTGGTTCCGGTGTTTTAACGTTCACCAATTCTTCAGGATTGTTTACCGTTAAAGCCGGCCAGACCAGAAATGTTGATCTCCGCTTAGATGTTTCTTCATCGGCTTCCAATAACCACACGATGGCTTGGGGCCTCGGCGCGGCGGCTGATGTAACCTCAAACGCCACAAGTGTTTCCGGTTCATTCCCGTCAACTACCAATGCAATGACCTTTGTTACGGTTTCCGATCCGGCAATTGCCACTTTGACTGCGACTACAGTTGCGACCGGCGATTCAGTAAATGCCGGCACAACCGGTTACTTAGCCGGTTCGTTCACTTTGAAGGCCTCAAACAGCTCGGTTTTGCTTGATAGAATCGTTTTGACTCAAAACGGTTCAATGATTTCCGCGACTGATGTTGCCAATATCAAATTGGTAACCACCGGCGGACAGCAGATCGGTGCGGTTTTACCCAACTTAGCATCTGATGGCAGAGGTACATATGTAATGTCTCCGGCTTATGAAATTCCTTCCGGTCAGACCATTCAGGTTAATGTTTACGCCGACGTTCTCGCGGGCGTTAACAGAAATATGAAATTCAACGTTCTAAACCTTCGCGATGTTCAAGCGCGGGACAAGACCTATAACATTGGTGTTAATCCGTCGGCTTCTGTAGCAATGACTCAAACCACTATTCAGGCCGGCACCTTAACATTGACGCTTGATCCTTCAAGCCCGACCGGCAATGTTGCTCCGGGCCAGACCAATGTTACCGTTGGTAAGTTCAAAATGACATCTTACGGCGAACAGGTTAAACTGTTATTTATTCCGTTCAAACTTGTTACCGGCGGCGGCACTACCGACTTCTCCAATGAAGTTGACAATGTCTATTTAGTTGATGACGCGGGCAACCAAATCGGTACTACCATTACTTCTCCCGACGCTTCTGTCGCGGTAGGAGGAAGCTGGACCGATGGCGACTCAACAGCCGCTACTTTTGGCACCTCGTCTTCAAACATCAACTACCTTATTCCGGCCAACACAACCAGAATATTGAGCTTGAAACTTGATATCGTATCAACCGCTACCAGCACCATTACAGGTAGTTTGACCACTGGCACAAGCAACTACCAGGGGCAGATTTCTCTTTCAACCGGCGGAACAACGGCGGTAACTGCCAATGCTTTGACCGTTACTTCCAATCCGTTTCAAGGCAAACTTAATACTGCTATCGGCGCGACTGGCAACAATTTAGTAAAAGGACAGAACAACGCCAAAATCGGTTCTTGGGTGCTCTCGGCTTCATCGGCTGAAGGTATTAATGTCTCAACCATTACTTGGGTAGCGTCCGGAACTTTCCCGTTTGCCAACCTTATGGCTAAAGTAAACGGCGTTCAGTTTGGCAATGTTGACGGCTCGATAACGGCCGGCGACACCGAGACCTTCGCAGGCGCTTCTCCGGCGGCAATCCCGGCCGGCGGCAATATTACCCTTGATCTTTACGCCGACGTGCTTTCAACAGCGACTAACGTTGGAAATGCCTATTACGCTAAATTAACTTCAGCGTCGGCTGTTGGAAATACCACTGCAACTACCCAGACATTGAAAGACACCGGCGGCACCGCGATTACATCTTCTGCTGCTGTCAATGGACAGGCCTATACCATTAATACTGCCGGCCCGACCATTACCGTTGACAACGACTCGTCAAGCCCGGCCGCGTATCAAGTGGCTATGGGTAAAACCAATCAGACTCTCGGTATTTGGAAAATCAATGGCGGCACGACCGAAGACACCAACATTACTGAGCTCTCTATTAAAGACAAAACTGGCGCTTCTGGAAACAAAGCCAGCTTTAATAACCTGCAATGGTACAAGGGCGGTGTAGCGTTTGGCCCAGTTGTAACTGCCGCTACGGCGTCTGGTACTTCCGGTTCTGAAACTGGTTGGGCTTACACATTTACTTTTGGCACTCCGCTTGTTGTTCCTCAAAACAGCGGTATCGCGCTGGAACTTAGAGGTGATGTTTCATCATTTGCCTCAGGCGGCGCAACTTCCAATTCTACACACACCTTCACCTTCAACGCCGACGATACTTATATGACGGCGAGAGGTGCTGGTTCAAGCTTAGATTCAGCTGTTACAGACTCGGCCGGAACCTACTTGGGTTCAGCCACGACAACCAATACGTTTGTCGGTAATGCCGGGACAACGACCGATGTTAACGCGGTTACCGTTGCGAGGACCAAACTTACTGTTACTTCCGACGCAACTGGAATCACAACCACTGGTCATCCGGCGAGTTCGGCTGACGTGATGGCGGTATTCGTCTTTACGGCTGACCCGGCTTATGATGTAACTATTAACACCGTTACCTTGAAACTGGCCGGTTCAACCCTATCATCCATTGTGGTTCAGTTGATTGATGCCGACACCGGTTCAGCTTGGGGTAGCACTGGTTCTATGGACTATAACCAGACGGATAATCAAGGCGCATCCACTTCAGTCGCTTTCTTCCCGGCTTACACGTTAAGCGCAGGCGCTACTAAGAGAGTTAAGGTTCAGGCCGATACGACTGGCAGTACGGATGTATCTGATGTAGCGTTTACTGCAACTACAGGTTCCACAAACGGTACGCTGGCTCAATGGTATATTGACAACGATACTGCGGCCGATATGGGTGATTATGCGGCATTAAACGCGCTCTGTTGGGGCGACGGCACAACTGCTTGCTCCACGGCCGGATTTAACCTTGAATCCAAGATGCTTCCGATCTACGGCCCGTCAGTTCGCTACTAAACTTTTCCGGATTTCCTACTTGTGATAGGAAGTTCGTGTAAACCAACCCCCTCACTCGAACTCGAGTGAGGGGGTTTTGGTTGTGTATAATTTAATATTGTATAACTAAATATTTTTTTGTTATAATGTTTTAAGAAAGAATTATTATTTTAAATAGTTTATAAATATGGATCAATTTTCTCAAAAAAGTATTATTGCAATTGCGGTTGTTGTTTTAATCATTGGTTTGGCTGGGGGTTACTTTTATGGTCAACAAAAAGGGTATCAGCAGGCCGAAGCAGATATTAAAAAGTTAGATGAAGTTGCCGCAAAGAAAGCAACAGATGAAGCGGCAAAGGCCGCTAATCCGTTTCAAGCGATGAACCCATTGCAAGGCGTAGAGGCCAATCCTTTTCAGAAAGTAAAAAAAATTCTTAATCCATTTGAGTAAACACACTTTTATTTTTTACTTATTAAAATAATATGAAGTTATCTTTTTTTTATAAGACATATGTTCGCATTCTAATGTTTGGGGCTGGAATTTTTTTAGTTTCGGCTTTTTTTGTTTTTGCACAAACTATTGACACAGCGCCTAGCCAAGCGGTATTTGATGACTTGAGTAAACTCACTGGCCAAGAAGTTACTCGTCTTGAACAAGCGAAAGCAATTTGTAATGTTGAGCAATTTATTACCGGGTGCGCTGAAATTGGCAAAAAACATGGGCTTTATACCGCCGATGAGCAAAAACAAGTTGACTCGGTATTGTCAGAGTTAAAAGGAAAAATTGTTGACGATCTTCAAAAATGTAGCACCGAAGAATGTTTGGTGACAGTTGCCAGTCAATTGGCTCGCAGTTTTTCAAGTAAAAATCCAACATTGGCGAGACAGCTTGATTTAACGGTGGCTAAGGTAGAAGAGAAAAAAATAATTGTAGAAACGGCAAAAGAAATTGGCATTACATTTGAACAGTGCCGCACCATGGATCCTGAAACTGCCTCTGTTGAACTTTTGCGATCGTGTGCCCGACTTGCGAAGGATAGCAGGATTCAACGTTACATCCCCGAAGACGCACAGCGACTTGCCAAGACTTCAGACGCCAGTCTTGATTTACAGGAAGCGCTCCGCAAGGGTGAATATCAATGCGGCGACAACACGCTTGACGGCTGTGGCAATTTCTGTTTAAACCCAACTGTTTCAGGCACGTCGGCAATTCCTCAGATTTGTCGCCAAATTGCTGAAAAATTTTTCGGTAAAGATGGGGTTAAAACATTAGAAAATGCTTATATAAAAGTTAATTCATCTTCTGATTATTATAAAAAGAAGGCGGAAGCGGTAACATTTAGAACTCAAGATGGTAGGTTATTGACTAATCCGGCAGATATTGGTCGTTACATGGAAGGTGAAATGAGGAAAGGTAATGTTGAAGCGATTGAGCAAGGTATGGATTTTATGGTAACGAGAGGCTTTGTGCAACTGGAGGATAGAGATTTTGCTCTTAAAATGGTTCGAAAAGCGCGAGAACAGGGTGGGGAAATTGATTTTGATCGTTGCGAAGTAGATCCTGGGGCATGCCAGAATTTTGTTCCCGAAGATCAGCGAGAGGAATTTAATGCTATGGGAGAAGTTCGTCGCATTATGGATGATGAAATGCGAAAACTTGGCATTCCCAGTTCTGATGCTTGTGAAAACAATCCTCAATATGGAGAGGCGTGCGTGAAAGCGGCCCGCGCCGCCTTGCCTCAAATAGAGAAAATCGCAGAAAAACTTCCATCAGCGCGATATATAATAGAAGATATTCGCCGTCACATTTCTTTTTCAGATAATGCTTTTGAGGCCCGAAGACGGGTAGAAGAAGAATTTAGAAGGACAGATGGCGGAATAAATATTGGCGATAAAGTGTTTAATAATTTTACAGATATGGAGACATTTTGTCGGGACAATGGCTCACTCTGTCTTACGGAAGCCGCCAAGAAAGGGTTTATCAATAAAGATTACGCCGCGAGCCGTTACGAAAATACCTTTGAATTGCGATCAGTTACTGGTAGAGCTCTACCTCCTGGCCAAGTGTCAGGATTTACAGCGCCGGAGCCTGGATTTGGCCAGCCGCAAGGATTTGATAAAGAAAAGGCACTTAAACAATTTCAATCATGGCTTGATAATCCTGTTGGTCCGCCACCTGTTCCAGCACACCAAGGCACTCCGTACCAACCATTTGGACCTAATTTCCCGCAACAGCCCGATGGCCAATTTTATCCACAGCCGTCATTTTGTCCGGTTTACGCGGTTCCGCCGTGTCCTACCGGTCAATATCGCCCAGAATCAAGAGACGAGCGCGGATGTCCGTCTGTAAGCGCTTGTATTCCTTTTTCACAAACCTTGCCGCAACAGCCATCGCAACCTGCACAGCCAATATGTCCTCAAAACCAGTATTGGAATGGAAATTCGTGTGTTAACAGCACTGTACAGTGTCCTGTTGGCCAGTATTGGTTTGTGCCATCAGGTAATTATAATGATGATCGTGGAACTGGCTACTGTAGATCAAATGAACAGCCAATTGTAGAACCAACAACCGGTGTGTGCACACAAGAATTGATCAATCTTTTAGGAACCGGCTGTCATTCTATGGATAATGCTTTCTTTGATACTCCTATGACTAAGTACGTTTTTCCTGGTTCGTCCGCGGTTAATAACTGCAGCTCTAATTATATTAGGAATTGTACTGTAGGTTATACTTCTCCTGGTCAAAAAGAGCAGATTTGGAATTCTTTGGGTCTTCGTTCTTATATAAGAAACGATGCTGATCCAGCAAGGATCGAATCACTAAAACAAGTGTGTACAAGTGTACCATCTGGCTCTAATGTGTGGTTGTCGGAATCAGGAAATTCTACAAGTCCAGACTTTGGTATGCCTAGCGCTGAAAAATGTAGAGCAACAATATCATGCGCGTCAGATCAGTGGTGGAATGGTACGGCTTGTGTAAGTTCAACCACCACAACATGTCCTTCTGGTCAATACTGGAATGGTACAGTTTGTGTAAGTTCAACCACCACCTATACTGATTGCGTATCAAAATATGGCAGCGGCTGGCATACTATGGATACAGCAAGCGGCGTTTGTTTTGATACTAATATGACACAATATCGCGCGGTTAATGGCACGCTCTATCAATGTAGCACTACACCAGCCACTGGCTGTTCAAGCACCACAACTACCACATCAACAACCTGTCCCTCTGGTCAATACTGGAATGGTACAGCTTGTGTGAATTCAACTACAACTATAACTAGCAGTTCTTGCCCCAGTTTTGCTCACGAGATGTCTGGCTACTGTATGCTAAACAACGATTCTACTCGTTGCGCAGAGTATCCTAATGCTTCAACAGAAGGTGGTTACACAGCTGTTGTTTGTCAACAGCGTCAGGGCACGACAACAACCACTTCTACTACCTGCCCATCAGGGCAATACTGGGATGGCACCGCTTGCGTCACTTCAACAACGACTACAACCACCACAACATGTCCTTCTGGCCAATACTGGGATGGCACAGCTTGTGTAAGTTCAACAACCACGACTACTGCGTGTAATAACAACAGCGTGTGCGATTCTGGAGAAAGTTCCGGCTCGTGCCCCAGTGATTGCAGTACAACTACCACTACTTCAGGATGCAGTACGCCAAGTAATTGTTTTGATTCGGCAATTTGTACATCTTCTGGTTGGTACTGGTACAATAGTGGGTGCTGGAGTTCGCCACAATCGTCTACGCCCACGACTACAACTTGCCCTACGGGCCAATACTGGGATGGCACGGCGTGTGTAAGCTCAACTCCTCCTTCCTCGTTTCTTCCAAGCAGTCCTTGTCCGAATAACCATAGCTGGAATGGTTCCTACTGCGTTGTGCGAAAACAATCCATAGCTCATTTCTTTTCCCAAATGCGCACCTCCGGGAGGCAGTTTGTAGGAGCTATCGGCGCTATCTTTGAATGGAAATAAAAATTATAAGCGCTAAACCAAAAACCCCGCAAAGCGGGGTTTTTGGTTTGCTTAAAATTTAAATTTTGAAATTTCTAAATATAGAAATATCTAAATATCTCAACTTATGGGTGTCCGACACCTATAACACCTATAAACGTCCGTAGAATGGCTTCAAAATTCCTTTGTTTCGTGCTAATATCAACTCTATGTTTAAATCAGAACTTTATTTGAATAAGATTATTTATTACGGACTTTACGCGATTTTATTGACACCGCTATTTTTTTGGCCGAGAGCACTTTTTGCTTTTTTAACTCCGAAATTTCTCTTGTTTCAAGTTTTGATTGAGATTATTTTTGCCGCTTGGCTTATTCTCCGAGTGATTGGTTCCGGGAATCAATCATGGGTAAGAAAAAATTATATTGTTAGCGCGTTAATGATATTTTTTGGTGTTTCTTTTATTTCGGCAATTTTCGGAGTTGATTTTAGCAGAAGTTTCTGGGGCATCGGAGCAAGAATGACTGGGTTATTTGCCGAACTTCATTTTCTGGCGTGGTTTTTAGTGCTTGTAAGCATATCGAAATCTGGCTTTAGAAGTTCGACATCGAAATCCTTAGATGTCGGACTTCGAGAATCAATGCCAGATTTCGATATAGCGCAATATTTAAATTTTTCTTTTTTTATCGCTTTAGCGGTAGCGGCGACGGCTTTTTATCAAAATACCCAATGGGCGTTGGCATGGGGCTCAACTGTTTTTAATAATCCGACATTTATTGCACCTTATTTTATATTTCATTTTTTCTGGGGACTTTATAAAACAATTTTCAATTTTCAATTTTCAATTTCTAAATTAAAGGGTTGGTTTTTTGGTGTTGGATCCGTTTTCATTTTTTTTGTCATTCTTTTGGGGCAGGTCCGCGGCGCGATTTTAGGCCTATTCGCCGGTATTTTGTTATTAGGTTTCTTTCTTATTTTCGACGGTCTTACCACCCGCCGTTTCAAAATCGCGTTGTCAGCCATATTTTTCTTGATTTTTATCGGGTTTTTTAGTTTATGGATTTTTCGCGACAGCCAATTTATTCAAAATAAAAATATCAGCGTATTAAGGCGCTTAACCCAATTTTCTTTGAGCGAAACAACGGCGCAAACCCGGATTTTGGCGTGGCAAACGGCTTTAAAAGGGTTTACCGATCGTCCGATATTGGGCGCGGGACCGGAAAACTTTAATTATATTTTCAATGCTCATTATAATCCGAGCTTTTTAAAATTTGGCAGTGGCGGATTCGGCGAAACCTGGTTTGACAAACCACATAACGCATTTCTCCAGATTTTAACCGAAACCGGTATTGTCGGAAGCCTGGCTTATATTTTAATTTGGTTTGTTGTCGTGTTTTATTTATTTAGAATTTTTAAAAACAACCCAAAAAACACTTCCATAATTTCAATTATGGAAGGAAAATTTTTATCGGTTTTTTTGGCGAGCGCATTTTTCTCCTATCTTGTAACTGTATTTTTTTCTTTTGACAGTTTTGGCTCCTGGTTCGGGCTTTTTTTATTTTTAGCGTTTCTCGCCTCGCGCGATCATGCGAATCAATCGGAAGAATTGCGAATGCCGCGAATTGCTAATTTTTATTCGCAATTATCATCATTAGCAATTGTCGGGAGTTTATTAGCATTATTATACGTGAATTATGGAATGTGGCGCGCCAATATAGCCGATGCCGACGCGCTAAGAATTTTTTCCCGAGATCCCGCGCAAGGTATTGTCTTATTTAAAAAATCTTTAAGCTACTTTACGCCGTATAAATCAGAATATCAATTTGACTTGATCGCTTCGGTTGCCGGAGCGGTAGAAAAAGGAATATCTCTTCTAAATTTGGAAGACGTAATTAATTTTTCTCTAAACGAAGCCGATAAGGCGGTAGCGGCTCACACTAAAGACGCCGCTAAATACACTGACATGGTTAGAATTTACAATATTTTAGGAACAAGGGGGCGCGACCCGGAAATTATAAGTCAAGCGGAAGATTTTGGTAAAAAGTCACTGGAACTTAGCCCTAATAGACAGGAAACGTTGTTTTATCTTGCCAGAACCGCATTACTGAAAAACGATGCTAA
>Ga0155109_111_pt1 | contig 10718 bp, 7 predicted proteins | sample RifCSPhighO2_01_FD_106077 | JGI IMG/M metagenome (GOLD analysis project Ga0155109, IMG submission 106077) | Candidatus Azambacteria bacterium RIFCSPHIGHO2_01_FULL_40_24
ACAATGCCTTTTAGAAAATCAAAATTTCCAATAACCTGCGCCTCAACTGGTGTTGAATTAAAAATTAAAAGTGAAAAACTAAAAATTACAATTAAAAATTTAAAAGTTTTCAATTTTACACTGTTGTTTTTCATTTTATTTGTTATTCGTTTATTCGTAATCGATTCGTTATTCGTTGATTTACCTTCTCATTAAAGCCGTGACTCTCGCCGCCGCGTCGGAAATCGCTTCCGACGGCTTGGCGCCGGATAAAACTACAGAATTAATCATGCTTTTAAAAATATCATTGGTGGCTTCTGGATCAACGCGATACCAATTGGTCGCCGATAAGACCGTTTCGGCAAAAACTCCCAAATCCGGAGATGTTATCTCTTCCGCCAATACATCGCGTCTTGCCGCCGGCCTTAAAACTTTTTCTGAAAAATATTTATTGATATCGCGAGTAGTCAAAAACACCAAAAATTTCCAAGCGGTTAGAGAATTTTTTGATGCCAAGGGGACGCTGTAACCCCAAAAATCACCGTAATTTACGGTCTTAGATGCTCCTTTTAACTGCGGCACCCCTGCTACGCCAAAGCGCAAATTTGGCGATTTTTGCTTCAATTGATTTACATTTAACGCATAATCAAAAATAATAGCGGTTTGGCCGGAAGCAAATGCATCAAAAGAATTGGGAAATTTCTCATCCAGGAATAAGCGTCGGATTTAGGACTGCTAAAGTCGGTGTAGAACCTCAAGGCCGATTCACCTGGGCTGTAAATTAAGCCATTTACTAAAATTTGGTCATTAAAAACTGCCGCCTTGCCGTCGTCGCTTATCATTTTAGCACCGCTTTGAAGCATCAATAAACTTAAAAGATCGGCGCTATTGTTAACATTATTAGCCGCGCCAATAGCCGCTCCCGATTTCGTCAGATTGCCGAATTTGTCTTTTTTTGAAAGTTTTTGGATAACTTTTATAAATTCATCCCAATTTTTCGGCGGCGTGGCAATGCCGGCAGTGTTAAACAAATCTTTATTGTAAATCATTGCCAATGCGTCGGTCCAAATAGGAAGGGCATAAATTTGATTTTTAGTAATAAAATCAGTTGCGGCAACATCAATAAATGTGTCCTGAAAATCCCTCAAACTCATCATTGTTTGGGGCAATGGAGAAACTTTATTGCCGTGCTTAGCAAGCCACGAAGAATGAAACATTATGATATCCGGCGACTTACCCGAAGCCAGCGCTTCTAAAAGCGCCTTCTCATAGGTTTCGGGATTCATTTGAATATAATTGAAAGAAACGCCGGAATTTTCTTTTTTAAAATCGTTAAAAATCGTCTGCCATATCCACAAATCGTCGTAAAGACCCCAAAATTCCAGAATAACCGGCTCTTGGTCAATCGGACGCGAACCGGGAAGAAAACCAAAAAAAACTGACGCTAAAAGCAAGAAAATAACAACAATAGCGCCGACCATTATTAGCATACCTTTAGTTATTTGATATGTGCCTATCTGCATAAAATTAATTTAATAGGCAAAAATTATTGCCCCAATTTTAATAATAATTTTTGAGCCACAAGATAAATTGAACCATCACTATCCAAAGCCGAACCGCCAATGGCAGCAAGATTTAGAGTTGAAGGAACGTCAAAAGTCCAACGCTGATTGCCTCCCGAATTAAAAGCAAAAAGCCGAATCTGGGTTGGATTGCCAAAAATCGCGAGAGGCAGATAGAAAAGGCCATCTTTATCAACAATAGCAAAAGGATTGCTTAATTGAAAGCTGTTGGGCCAGAAGCCGTTGGAAATAAAGCCGCCATCAGCTAAATTAAGGAAAGTAAAGCCAGAGGGACCGGTAAGCAGGATTTTGTTCTGTGGGTAGAGAGCTATGGCTGAGGCGCCGATGCTACTCTGCCATAAAAAATTTCCTGATTTAGAAAAAGCAGTAATGAATCCGTCTAAGGTTTGATTTAGTACTCTGTCAGTTGGATCAACAATAATGAGAAATGGGAATTGAGGCACGACTTTAGTCCAAAGAATTTGACCGGTTAGGGAGTTAAAGGCTTTAAGATCATTGAAAAAGCCGACATAAACCTGAGAGGCATCATTGGAAAGAGACGGCGGCGTGGTGGAAACATTGCCTTCTTCATAACGCCATTTTTCTGTGCCATCGGGATTAACCGCAACTACTACGGCAAGTTGAGTATTAAGAGGTGGCGGAACGGTAGTGTAGATGATGCCGCTTTGGTTGACGGCCGGAGGATTGCAAGGCCTGAAAGAGCCAACAATGAATTGCCATTTAATTGCGCCATCTATATGGTTAACCGCAGTAAGCACTGATTGTTGATTAGTGTTAAGCCCGCAGACATAGATAGTGCCATCGGGACCAATGGCGCCGTTAACCGCGCCGGCTGGAATACTTGACTGCCAGATTTGATGGCCATCGGTTTTATCGAAGGCTATGAGATCTCTAAGACCTCCGCCGGCACTGACATAGACAGCTTGAGAGCCAACGAGCGGCGGAAAGTTAGAGGCAATACCAAGATCTTTCTGCCATTTCAAGGTTACCTGGGTTGAGGTGGCAAATGGCGGACCCGAAACATCGGCTAAGCCGGTGCGCTGGGCATTTTTTTGAAGCATCGGCCAGGGAGATGCGACAGACGGAGTCGGAACGCAATTCAATACCAAAGGATCGCAGACGGCTTTGAGGGCATTCAATCTCCGTCCTATGGGTTTATCCGGCTCGGTAATCACCGGGTCGGTATTCTCGGTTTTGGTAAGAATATTTTTGATTTGGGCTGGGCTCAATTCTGGCCTAATTGCTTTAATCAGTCCGGCAACGCCAGTGACCATTGGAGCGGAGGCGGAGGTGCCGGAGAAACCGCCTTTTATAACCCCATTGTCCAAAAATGGAACATCATAGCCACCGCCAGGCTTTGGAGCATAAATGCCGACACCTGGGGCGGAGATGTTAAGTTCAACACCAAAATTGGACTTGGCCGCAGGAAATGGAAAATTTGCTCGTTCATCAACCAAATCGCTAGCGCCCACAGAAATAACATTGGGCATTAAGATAGACCAATGCGCTGGAGTAGCAAACACAAAATTCGTATCCTCATTGCCCGCCGCTGCGATAAATAATTTTGTCGGATTAGAATTAAAAACGCCTTGAAACTCTGCGTCGGCATCAGTCCATTCTTGATTAGTTTTAGCGCACTTTTCAACAATGAAATTACGTACAGTAAAGGAAAGATCAGAACATCTTTCCAGAACAAAACTCATGTTAATAATCTGGGCATCACTTGCAGCAACTTTTTTCAAAACAACATAAACATCTTCTAGAGTTCTGGCGGCACCTGTTACGAGACTAGCTGATCGAACCTCTAATTTATATTTATCTTCGGCAAGCGCTCCCGATAATATGCCGTTCATTTGCGGGCTATTTGCAGCTAAAATTCCCCCATTGCCCAAAACATTATTAGCGCCAATAATCCCGGTAACCTGTGTTCCATGACCCTTAGGGGCATTGGAATCTACCAAAGCTGACGCAAGAGATGAGCCGAAATTTACTTTTTGGTTATTAAACTCTTGATGGTTCGCATCAACTCCCGTGTCAACAATGCCGACAACCACAGGAGTTAATAGAAGATTCTGCAAATTATTGATTTTGTCCCAAGCATCAAAAATACTAATTTTATCGTAAGCTCTCGTCAAATTCGCATTTTGATTTCTAAGATTTTGAAGGTCGTATTTTACTGCCGATTGTGCATTCACGCGATTAATGAAAGACTCAATTCGATTTATTGGCGAGGGTATATAAGGACCTACTTCACGGAAATATCTTACTATGCTAACGTACGTGCCGAATAGTAATAAAAATATAATCGCGAAAGCCACCGAAATCGACTTCACACGGTGTTGTAAGTTTTTTTTGACATATCTAATGAGAAACAAAACACTATAGAAAAATATTATATTTCCTACAAACCCAAGGATACTATAACTAAAGAAAGATATGCTGTAAGCACTGTCAAAAACCCCTTGATTATAACCAACGAAACCGGTATCAAACACAAAAGTTTCGAAAGGTATGCCCAGCGCTTGAATAATGGTGGGAAAAGATAATAAACTCGTAATAACCTCGCGAAACGAAGATAATGTCCATCCAAAAAATAACCACGCTAATAATCCCGTAAAGTAAATTGGAATGATAGTAGATAGAGCAGATAAGACAACAAACAATTTAAAATGTTTTTTATCATAAAAAAGTTTGTTATAAATAGTTTTTAGAGTTTTTGTCAGTAAATCTTTTTTGAAATAGATAATTAGAATACTGGAAAGAAGTATTAAAACAGTCATAAATATTCGTTTCGAACTAGTAAAAATATATAGGGGTGCATTATATAAAGTCTGATCAACTTTGGATAAATAAGTAGAACGATTAAAAGGATATCCTGTGTTCTCCAGCATCACAAAATTCCTAAAAATACCCGTTATCAACGGATTATTCGAATTCCTGAGAGCATCGAGTTTATCTTCCAATTCTTTTGTTGTTTTTGTCCGAACCTCTATTTTGTAAAGAGTCGGGGGAATAACGCTTACAATTTGACCGCCGATGCTTGAGGTAATCTTTTGAGCATCTGAGATAGTAGCAGTCGGAGTTAGAGAAACAAGAATTTCATTAATTGGATATACCCCACCGCCTGGATCAGTAATCATATTTTCGGGTTTGGAAACTTTTATGGTCGTCAGCTCTCTACTCATAATCGCCCTCTTCTCCACTCTCACCATCCTCGCCAACACCTGCCCCCTGATTGTTGAATCCTCTCCAATATGAACGCTTGCTTTAGGCGCAAGAAGCTTGAAATTCAAAAATGAGTTTTTGCCGAATACCACGGGGCGGCCTATTTTCCAGTCTTTGAGTTCTTTCTTTTCTTTATCATCCATCTCGGATTCAATTTCGTTGTCGTCGTCTTCTTTTATTTCTTTTTCTTGTTTAGCTCGGATACCGAGATAATTAATGATCAGGTCATCTGGCTTGATATTGTTTTGGCCGGGAAGAATTGAAACATGTTTTTGCCCTTTAAGCTTGAACTGGATATTGAGCGTGGCGGAAGCGTTGAAAATTAAAACAGCGCCATCTTTCAATTCCAGTTTACGAAGATTGTAAACGCCGCCAGAGAGAATGAGACGGCTATTTTTTTCTAAAACAATGTCGCGATAATTGCCAGTAATAAGAGCGTTGTTTTCTCCTTCAAATTTGAAATCTTGAGTTCCGATTTGAAATTCCGGAATTTCGGGTAGATTAGCAATAGGAAGCTGAACCGGCTTGGTTTGCGTTCCGAGAATTTTAGCTTCTTTATGGATTTTGATCTTGTTAAATGAAGCGTTGCCGTTTATTGTTGTGTTTTTGTCTATACTGATGGTGTCGGCAAATAGATTGCCGTTGATAATTGCGTCTTTCTCTATGTCTATTTTATCATTTGAGCCGAGATCGCCGCTTGATATCTGAATTCCTTGTTCCAGTTTGATTTCTTCCTGTGCGAAGAGAATAAATTGGTCTAAATTATTGAAAAGAGAAGAGTTGGTAGAATTGAAAGCAACAAAAGCAATACCGACAACGGCAAGCGCAGAAACGATATAATGGTAATTGCCTTTAATGCGCTTTTTTAAGACTTCCATGTTTTATCAATACGATTAATAATCTGGCGGTTTTTATTTTTTAAAAACAAATCCGTAATGGTGGGTGCCGGCGTTAATTGATCCGATTTCAGAAAATCCTTTTGATAAAATCAATTGTTTTAATTCGGCTTCCGGCATGCGCGATGTTTTTAGGGGGCCAACGGCAATATAGGGCTTCCACTCAATCACGCCCAAACGACCGTTATCTTTTAGAACTCTTTTGGCTTCTTCAATTAGCGATGGTTTATTAGGCACCTGAAACAAAACATTGGTAATTATAACTGCGTCGCAGATGCCTGCCGGCAGAGTTGAACCGTTGGGTTTTTCCAAATTACCCCAAATGATTTTGATATTGAAAAGCCCCTCAATTTTGGCCTGCGATCTAATTGATTCCAGAGCGGTTGATAAAACATCAATAGCAAAAACCTGGCCGGATGGGCCGACTCTCTTGGCAAAAGCAATAGTAAAAAAACCGTGTCCGGCGCCGAAATCGGCAACGATTTCGTTCGGAACAATGTTAAGTTCACTAGTAATTTTTTCTACATTTAAAAACTCGCTTCCTGGCATATTAATAATTATATATCAGGAATATAAAATAAACTATCCACAATTAAAAACAACCCCGCAGCTGCGGGGTTGTTTTTAATTCGCTGTTTTGACTATTTTATCAATTACGCCGTAGGACTTGGCCTCTTCCGGCGTCATGTAAAAATCGCGATCGGTGTCTTTTTCTATTTTTTTAAGAGATTGACCTGTGTGTTTGGCAATAATTTGATTTATTCTGTTTTTTATTTTGATAATATGGCGCGCCGCGATTTCCACTTCAATCGCCTGACCCTCAACTCCGCCCATTACCTGGTGAAGCAAAATTTCGGCGTTCGGGAGAGAATATCTTTTGCCACGATTGCCGCCGGCTAAGATTAAAGCGGCGCCGCTCGCAGCCATGCCAACGCAAATCGTTGAAACGTCGGGTTTTATAAACTGCATGGTATCGTAAATTGCTAAAGCCGAAGTTACAATGCCTCCCGGAGAGTTTATATAAAGATAAATATCTTTTTTAGAATCTTCGTTTTCAAGATAAATCAGTTGAGCGATAACCGTATTGGCCACGGCGTCGTTAATGGGGCCGGTAACGAAAACAATCCGCTCTTTCAAAAGCCGCGAATAAATGTCGTAAGCTCTTTCGCCCATGGAAGTTTTTTCAACTACGATTGGAATTAACATAATATTTACACTTTATTTTCCTCTTGTTCTTCTGCCGCCAATTCTTCTTTAGCTACTTCCGCCGCTTCTTCAATAATCCCTTGTTCCTCCGCTTTTTCTTTCCCGACGTGCTCCGCAGTCGGGACTCCGACCTCGCCTTCGGCGAGCGTCGGAGCCTCATCTTCCTTTGATTTCGGTTCCGTTTCAGCAATAATTTCGGGTTCGGGTTTTTTATTTAGTAATTTTTGCGCCGATTCTACTATTTTTTCCGCGGTTTTTTTGCCGATGCCCTCAACTTCGATTAATTTATCAACCGAAGAATTTAAAATATCTTCCGGCGTGTTAAATCCGGCATCGCGAAGCGTTTGCGCAGTTTTATCACCAACGCCCTCTAAATCTTCCAACCTAGATTCCTCCTTTACGCCTTCGGCTGTTAAAACGGCGCCGATAACATCTATTTTCCAGCCGGTTAACTTTGCCGCCAATCTGACATTTTGGCCGTTTTTTCCAATAGCCAAAGACAACTGATTTTCAGGAACATAAACTTTGGCAATGCGCCGAGGCAAAATTTTAACTCCGGTAACTTTGGCGGGCGACATGGCGTTTGAAACGAATGCTTCGGAATTTTCCGACCATTCAATAATATCAATTTTTTCGCCGCCGATTTCAGAAATAACCGCCATCACTCTCGTCCCCTTTTGGCCGACGCAGGAACCAACCGGATCAATGCCTTCTTCGTTAGAGGAAACGGCAACTTTAGTACGGCTGCCGGCTTCGCGGGCAATTGATTTAATCTCAACCGTTCCAGATCCAATTTCCGGAACCTCAAGCTCAAAAAGCCGCGAAATCATCTTAGGATGAGACCGCGACAGCACAATGCTTGGTCCTTTAGAATCAACATTAACCGCCAAAATATAAAATTTCATTCTAGCGCCGGAGTAATACCGCTCGGAATACACTTGTTCTTCTTTCGGAAAAACGGCAATAGTTTTTCCTAAATCAATAAAAATATTATTTTGCTCAATCCGCTGGATTATACCGCTTATAAGTTCGCCTCCTTTATCTTTATACTCGTTCCAAACAGCCTCGCGTTCAGCTTCGCGAATTCTCTGGATAATAACTTGCTTGGCGGTTTGAGCGGCGATGCGGCCGAAATCTTCTCTGGTTTCCAGCACAAATTCAAGTTCACCGCCGATCACAATGTTTTTATCTATCTTTTTCGCCCCGTCAAACATAATATGGCGCTCTTCGTTAAATCGAATTTTCTTCTCGCCCTCCTCTGTTTCAGGTTCAATCACCAGTTCTTCCCGCCCCGCAGCTGCGGGGCGAGGCTCGCCCCCTTCGGGGGCGGCTTCCTCCTCTTCCGGCCTTAACATTGACTCATCAACAACAATTTTAATTTGGAAAAACTTAACTTCCCCGGTTTTAGGGTTAAATTGAGCTCTGATAATCTGGCCTTTTTCTCCGTATTCTTTTTTATAAGCCGCGGCTAAAGCCATTTCAATAGTTTCAAGCACTTTTTCCTGCGAAATGCCTTTTTCCTCTGAAATTTGATTCAATGCCGAAGCAAATTGTTTTAAATCCATATTGTTTTTATTTTATAAAAGTCCGCACTCCGGCGGACAAAAAAATCATAACTGAACTGACTATAACAGTATAGTTGAATTAAAAATATTTGTCAATACCGCCCTAGTGCATTCTGCTCCGAAGCGCAACATTATGGAAATAAAATAGAACAGCCGTTGTCGGTTAAAATAGTTAGTGAACAACCATTAACTATTAACCAAACAACGGACATGCCCTACAAACATTTTACACCAGACAAGAGAAACGAGTTAGCCGCCCTGTTAAGAGCCGGAGTCAAGAAAAAGAATATCGCGAAACAATTGAACAGGCACAGAACAACCATATGGCGGGAACGCAAGCGAGGCGAAGGATCGAGCGGCCGATACTACACCAGAAAAGCCAGACGATTAGCCAGAGAAAAAAGAGTCAGGGCCAACATTAGATTCAGGAAGATTGAAAACGATGAATCGCTGCGAAAGTACATTGTTAAGAAATTAAAAAAATATTGGTCGCCGGAGCAGATATCGGGCAGATGGAACAAAAATCATAAACGAAAGAAAATTGGCAAAGACAGTATTTACAAGTACGCGTATGAAAAGCGGAAAGACCTGGTAAAATATCTTCGTTGCCAAAAAGGGAAATACCGGCGCAGATACGGCACAAGGATACGGGAAAAACAGAGGGAAGCGCTGAAGAAACGGAGGATAGACCAAAGGCCGGAAATCATAAACCAACGAGGCCGCCAAAGAAAAAACAATCGAACGATTCAAGAAGATTCCGAAAGATAAAAAGTATACGATTACTTACGATAACGGCCCCGCTTTTTCTGAGTACGAAATGACCGAAAAGCAAACCGGATTAACAATTTACTTTGCCTTTCCCTACCATTCATGGGAACGAGGAGCCAACGAAAACGCTAACGGACTATTGAGGCAGTTCTTCCCTAAAAAATCCGTCTTTGCTACAATAACTCAAAAAAACATACAAAAAGCGGTCAGATTATTGAATAACCGACCGCGCAAAAGATTAAATTATTCCACTCCTTATGAAATATTCAATCAAAAAGAAAAATGTTGCAGTTTGGAATAGAATTCTTCCCTCAGCTAAAAGGCAAGGTCAAGCGTTCAAAAAACCCCACTTATCGGGGTTATTGCCTTGAATGCATCCTATTTAGTGTTTTAATCGCCTCCGATGCCACTATCTGCATCTTTTCAGGCTCCGCTTTGTCTTCTTTCTGAAGAACCAATGTATAGACGTGAACCTCTATGTTGAATTGATCATAAGATCCTCTAATGCTGCCATCCGGCATTGACTCCCAGACCGCCTTGCCGTGCCGGCGAGAAAAAATACTGATGACGAATTCTAAATCATGACCATTTTTAATCATATCGGCCTTATCATAATCGCTCAAACCTGGTGAACATATCATGCCGCCAAACTCCGGATGAGAATGAAAATCTCCCAAATACTTGAGGCGCAATTGGCTAATTAACTCCTGAAACCGCCGAAACCTTTTTTTGGTCCGCCGCGTCCAAGTAGCTTCCGTATATCGCTTCTCATTTCGGTTCGCAAATGGCACAAATTCCGTCACTAGAAAATAATTCCGTCTCTTATCGGGGCGATAACCCAAAACAAAACCAAAACTTTCTCTTTTAAAAATATCGACAACAGAAAAGATAAGTGAAATAAACGCTTCTTTCCTTATGTGGACAGTCGGGAGCGCCATTTCATCACCTCGCTTTCGTCATTTTCACCTCTTTAAAAAAGAACTGAAATACTTTTGTTTAAAAGTAATAAATTTTTAAAAATTTGTCAATTTTAGCGCAGCAACAAATCAAGCAGTCGCTGAATCTCGTCAAGCTGGGATTTCATTGAAAAAAGAATACTGGCTAAGTTTTCGCCGGACGGCTGAGTTGTTGTTATAGGCGCGGTTGCAGTAACAAAGAGCGTTCCCGATTCTTTGCCGTCATTATTATTCCTTACCTTGAAAGCATATGTTCCGGCAAGAAGACCGCTCGGAACCGAAACAGTTATCTGGGAAGAATTCACATACGTTGCGGGTAGAGTACCAGATGATGGCCCGGAGTAAAGGATTGTTGCTCCTTGGGATGAAAATCCGCTTCCGTAGATAGTGAAAGTAACCGGCTGAAGAGCAGTTACGTAGTTCGGAGTGACCGAAGAAAGAGAAGGCGCCGGCGCTGTGGCAGTAACGCTTAGAGAGCTTGATACTTTTCCATCAGGGTTTCTGACATAGAAGCTGTAAGCGCCTTGAAAAAGGCCGCCG
>Ga0155109_119_pt2 | contig 8595 bp, 10 predicted proteins | sample RifCSPhighO2_01_FD_106077 | JGI IMG/M metagenome (GOLD analysis project Ga0155109, IMG submission 106077) | Candidatus Azambacteria bacterium RIFCSPHIGHO2_01_FULL_40_24
TTCCGCTTCGGATTTCTGTATTGTAAGATTACGGCGGCGCTCATCCAAGGGCGTGGACGCCCTAGCGGAAATGTCCGAGACGCAAACCCATGTGCACTTGACCCACCCTCCCGTTCGCGTGCGCACACCTCGCCCGCGAAAGACAAAAGGAATCGCGGGCGGGTACTCCCTTGAATTGCATCAAGAGCAATATTCTCTCCGTTTCCGTTTATGAATCATTCCGATTCTTTTTGGGAAACAAAGTATTTAGTTTCGCCATAAAAATCATAATAGGGAAAGAATTCGGACAAAACGATGCTTGCACCATACTCGAGCAACTGTGGACCAAAGTTTGATCCTGTTTCCATAAAAAGGATCAGATGCTTATGATATTTTCGGGAAAGTTCAAATATTCTGTCCGCGGTTCCTGAAACAAAAATCATGCCTGTTGCCACGATATAATCAGCTTCTTTGATTTCTATTTCGAGATCTGTCTTTTCTCCACTCTCAATATTCGTAGAGTGAAGTCTCAGCCCGATTTTTTGCTTCTCCAAATCCAGCACTTTTAAATCACAGTTTTTGTATTTTGCCTCCTCAATAATTTCTGTTGCTGCCCCAAGTAGTAGAACCTTTGCCTTGTCAGGCACTTGAGCAAGAAGCACTCTTGCCCGATCTTTCGCTTTTTGTCTTAAATTTCCTTCAAAGATGAGCTTGTCATTGAAGGCTTCTTTATTTATTAAACAAAACAAAGCATCCATAATAGCAACCCGGAGATAGGTTGGTATTTTCTTCCCAACAACTTCTAGAGCATTCTTGTTTACAAAATTACCTAAAGAGTAATCAATTTCATCTTGAAAATAAGAAAATCCGTAAGCATCTTCAAGCAGAACCAAGCAAAAATTCATGTCAGTGAAAACGGTTTCAGAATCTTTTATCGTGTAAGTGGTTTTCCCGATAATAAGATTATCAACTCTTAAATCGTTCTCGCGGTTAACCAAACTTTTTCTTGCTTTGTCGAGCAAATTAGTAAGTATACTCATGATTTATTTGTTGTATTTCGCTATCAAAATTAGGCAAAGACTAGTATATTATACTGTAATAAAGCTCATGAGTAAAAATATGCACAAGATTGAATCATATGCCGATTTGAAAAAGTACATGAGGACACATCCGATTAGTGCCTGCTGGTATGGCCCACGATCAACTGATGTTTCTGAGTTAGACAACTTACTTAATATCGAAGGAGTCATATCTTGCTATGGTTCTGATTTTCCTAAAAATCAACCTTTACTGGTTAATGACATTAAAGGAAGGAGACAAAAATGTAGCATTGATGACTTGGCAGGAATGCTTATCGCTGACGGAAAATTACCTGATTTTATAGAAAAAAATAATATAACTGCAATACTACCCTATGACTCCAATCCTGAGTTAGAAAAATTTTGTGAGACAAACCATATAAGTCTTTTTTCAAGCCCAGACAAACTCAAGGATGAGCTGAGAGATAAAACAAAAATAGATGATATAAGCCGAGCAATCGGGCTCTCAACGATTCCGGGCATTCCTGGGATTATCGAAGATTTTGAATTTGAACCACTTGCAAAAAGATTCGGACTTCCACTCTTTTTGCATTTTGCTGAGGGTGCCGGTGGAAGTGGCAATCGAATTGTTAATACGCTAGGTGAGTTCGAGAAGGCTAAGACCGAACAAAGAGGAAAGCGGCTTAACGCTAAGAAATATTTCAATGGCAAGACATGCACGATCGACATCTGCGTAACGCCAACCGCAGTAATATGCGGAACTTTGGAGGAAGAACTTATTGGGGCCGAACCATTAAACTCCAATTCCACCGAATATGTAGCGAGCTCCTGGTTCGAGAATAACTATTCTAATGAAATACGGAAAAGAATTTGCGAGATCGGAGTAGCTCTGGGAGAACTACTGAGATCACGAGGATTTATGGGATGCTTCCATCCTGATTTTCTTGTTGGAGACAACGATAAGATATTTCTTACTGAATTAAACATGCGATTTGGTGGTTCTTGTGGTGCCTATACAAAAATTCAGATAGCGGAGCAGCAAATCCCGATATTGGCTATTCATACCCTGTCATTTACTAATCCCAATCTCAGATTCGATGCGGAGAAAATAAACGAGAAAAATTTACATCCTCTTAACTACGCGCTTTTAGTACTTAAAAACAACTTCAGGAAACCCATAACGATACCATGTAAGTATAAGTCTGGGCTTTATAGTCTATCCGGAGATACAATTGAATTTATTGGAGATACAAAGTTTGCTGATTTCAAAAATCAAGACACCATTTTACTAATAGGGTTACCCGACTCTGATAAAGACACCGTTATTGAAGAAGGGACATTTATATGTGAAGTGATGACGAGATTCCCAGTATCAAACTCAAAAAGTAAATTGAACTCCGAGGGAAAGATACTTGTTGAGAAAATATTTTCTCAACTCATTGTCTGATTTTAATACCGCGCTCTATATGATTCAGTAATTTTCGGGGAATATCGATCTTGAATTCGTCGTATAGTTCTTGCATTGCTGGGACTGCGTTTACCTCCAGCAATACATAGTCTCCATTATGGTAAATGTAATCGATTCCATTCAAATATAAGCCGCAACGTTTTGAGACAGACAATGCAAAATATCGCAACTTCCCGGTAACGGGCTGTTGCATACACTTATAATTAACATCGGTCCCCGTTCTCCACGAATTGGGTATCCGCAGGTAAGAACATGCAATTTCAAAATCATTTTTATGATTAAAAGTAACGATTCTCCCAACTCCCTTCGTGAAAGGGGTATATTTCTGAACTATCAGTCCTTTTGATTTCCTATATTTTTTGATTGCTTGTTGTGGAGTCAATCTTTCAACATCCTTGCCCCACCATCCGAGTGGAGTTTTTATCACAACAAACTCATCGTTCTTGAATTTATTTATTTTCCCCTCATTATTTTTCCCAGTCAAATTATATGATTCAGGAACCAGGTCAGGAAAAATTTTATGGGTTTTTCTTTTATCGAACGAATTTATTATTGCTTCTGGTGGGTCAATCATTAGAGGAATTTTAAGATGAGAGTTTTTCCTGCGCCTGTATTCATTTTTCAGGGAAGTGTAAAAAGATTTCCTCGTTATTGCGCTCATGTCGACAAAGACATCGCAGTTTAGAAGTTTTTTGTACGGAGGGATAGTATTTTCGTCGAACACCGAGATGTAATGCCCACGCCTGATAATTTCAGAGATTATCATTGGAGCTCCGACCCAAAAAATCTTAGAAGTGATTATGTGAAAAACGAGCTTTTCTTTCTTAATGGCCATATTATGAATGTTTAAAGCGTACTCGTGGCATACTTCCGCACAGTATCAATAAGCTTAACTGCTTCAGGCTTTAGTTTGTATTCGCCATCGTTGACAACGCTCTTTTTAAGAATCATCCTTACAATGACTTCTCCTGGATACAGCTCACACCCTGCATGAGCGGCAGAAGTTATCAGTACATCATCATTTCTCATATCATGGACAAATAATGATGCTTTGACTTTCTGAAGAGAGCCTCCTCGCAACTGATAAATACCAGGATCAAGTCTCGTTAAAATTTTAATATTGCTTGGTTCATTGTTGCGGATAATGACTTGTGAATAATCATGATTCGAGAAATTAATCTCACCTGCGCGAAGAGTCTTGCATTTTGATGAATAGCTCGGCATATCGAACGCCTCGATATGTTTCAGTAAATCTGGGAAAAGAAATTGATCCTTCTGAATTCCAGTCAATAGCCTTGTAAGTCCAACCAGACGTGAATTTATTTCTTGCGGGGAAATAACACCCGTGTCTCTATCCCACAAGTAATCTATACCTAAAATACCACGATATCCTTCAGCCTTAGCAAATTCTGCAATCTTGCTACTCATACCAAGCACCTCATTGATAAAAGATTGACTTAACAGTGACTGATTCGTGTCATTTCCTGTAAAGCGAAAAGGACTTAAAGACAGTTCAGGTAAACCTATCAATTGTAGCCAAGGTCCTCGTATTATAGTTTGATTGTCAAGTATGCACACATGTACAGACACGGGAACATTGTTTGTAAGATATTTTGTTGCTCTCAAACCACTCTTTATCTTTTTTCTAGCTTCTTGCAATTCGACTTCTGTACCAACTAATGAGGTATCCCAACCAGATTCTCCTAGAGCGTCCTGCACAATGAATGGTAACCCGAGTGCTTTTCGACACTGTGTAAATAAATCAGTTAAATTATCAGATACTTCCTTAAAGTCCAAACTCTCATTCCTGACTAAACCAAGTTTCTTGCAGATTTCGGAAAGATATATCTTGTTTCCTAATCTTTCTTGAAGATCAAACTGGGGTAAAAGCATTGACATGCCCGTTTTCTTGCGCAGCTGGTCCATTTTTGTGTTCATGTAGAAAAAGAGGATCTTGCTATGCTTTTTATCACGAATACTTCTATCAAGAAAATTTTGGTCGCCGAGCAAGATTTCAGCGACTTGATCACTCTCGGGTTCCTCAATAAATTCGGTGTTCAAATACGACTCTATGTCCCAATCTTTTTTCAATAATCTGTATGTAGTGTCATCGTTATAGCAAATGATTTTATAATCATTCAACAAGTCCAAAAGCTCCACAGACATGTATGGATTATGCTCGAAGAAAATTATCTTTAAATTCTTTCTTGATTCTTCAGAATTCATGCCTTTGGCCTCATTAACGGGAAAGGTTGTGCTTCACGGATACTTTTTCCAACCAAAAAACTGAAAAGCCTCTCTGAAACTCCAAATCCGAATGTGGGCGGCATCCCATATTCCATCGCCTCAACATAGTCAAAGTCAGCCATTTGGGCTTCCTCATCGCCCGCATCTCTCAGTGCCTGCTGTTCTTCAAAACGTTCGCGTTGATCAATTGGATCATTAAGTTCATTGAACGCTTTTCCTACTTCACTCCCGCCTAGAAGAATCTGAAAGCGATCAACCACGCGGAAATCTTTTTTTGTTTTCTTAGCAAGTGGCTCGAGATAAACAGGCATACCAGTAAGAATCGCTGGGCCAGCAATAGTTTTCCGTACTTGTTTCCAGAGAAAATCGACGGCACGTCCAACATCCTCAATATCGCCATCGTAGGCAGTGCTGTAATGTTCTTTGAGCAATCTGCGTCCCGCATTTGGAGATTGATCAACTTCACGAGGGTCAAACCCATAGTGGGATTGCATCAATTCGTTGTAGTCGAGCCATTCCCATTCTTTACCTAGATCAACAGCGTGTTCCCCAATTTGAAATTGCAGTGTTCCAAAAGTCTTTTGTGCAATTGTACGATAAAGCTCAATAAGCATTGGGATTCCTTTGCGAGCATCCTGGTATGCCTCATAAAATTCAAAGTGGGTATAATCCTGTGCATGTTCATACGATATACCCTCATTCCTAAAAACTCTCCCGATCTCAAAGACTTTTGGTAAACCACCCACAATGAGCTTCTTGTGCCACAATTCGTGGGATATGCGTAAATACACATCAATATCAAGTGCGTTGTGGTGAGTTATAAATGGTCGAGCCTCCGCTCCGCCTGTTTTTGTCTCCAATATTGGTGTCTCTACTTCAACATAATCACGCTCCAACATAAAGGAGCGAATTGCATTCCAAAATACTGAGCGTTTTCTTATTAAATCTGGGACATCTTGGTTGAGAAGCAAGTCGAGGTACCGTTTTCGATAACGCTCGTCTTCATCTTTGAGCCCGAACCATTCATCAGGAACTTGTCGTAAGCTTTTAGCAAGCATGCGCCATGTTCCCGCAAGTAGAGAATTCACTCCTCTCTTGGTTACAAAAGCTGTTCCTGAGGCTTCTATAAAATCACTTATGCTTACAGTTTCCAAAAAAAGGTCAAAAGATTGTTCACCAATGTCATCTTTCTTTATCAAAATTTGAACACGAGCTGTTCCATCAAAAATATCAACGAAAATAATTCCTCCCTGATCTCTTAAAGACATGATTCTCCCTGCAAGAGTCACTTTTTCGCCAGAATTAAGAATAGATTGAAAAGATTCCAGAAAAGACACATTTTCGTGCGTGCGAAATGATTCAGCGGGATAAGGATCAACCCCTCGTTCCTTTAATAGCGCGAGCTTTTTTAGACGCTCAGATCGTATATCATCAACAGACATATATTTAATTTAAACTTTCTTTAAGTTTACTTCAATAATTCATCGACAGAAACATCAACTGCTTTTGCCAACTTTGTAATTGTAGCAAGTGTTGGATTGGTCTTGCCGTTTTCGATATTGCTCACAAAACTTCGGCTAACGCCGAGAGTTCGCACAATATCGCCCTGCGTAATGCCTTTTCCCGTTCTTATGCGTTTTAGGTTTTTGCCTAATTTCGCCGACTCGTTTTTCATGCCCACAATTATAGCGAACAATTACATTATACACTACTATTATAGTATAATGTAATAACCCTCGCCCCGTTTCCGCCCATTCAATTTTAAAAAAATCCCCCCCGCGAAAAAGAAAAAGCATGGAGAGCGGAAACGGGGCGAGGGCGGAGCGCCGAGTCCCTGCCTGCACCGAAGCTTCGGCAGGCAGGCGCGAGGCGCTAGTCGGGTTGTTAGAATCACCACGCAATCGGAGCGTACGCATTGGTCTAAAGCCACCACGTACGCGGGGCGTGCGATTAGCTCTCGAAATAAATTCGCGCAAAGGATATGATTAGATCACAAAATGTGTAAAGCAGGCAAACTGCTTTGCCTGCGGACATTTTGTGACCTCACGGGGAATCGAACCCCGGTTCCAGCCTTGAGAAGGCTGTGTCCTAGCCGCTAGACGATGAGGCCGTACTGTGAAAGAATAACGGAAAATAATTACTCTTTCAATGATGACCTTCCAACAACAAGTTTATGCGGTGGTGAAGAAAATTCCGAAAGGGAAGACTTTGACGTACAAAGAAGTGGCGATGCAGGTGGGGAAGCCGAAGGCGTATAGAGCGGTTGGAAATATTTTGAATAAAAACAGAGACCCAGAAGTGCCGTGCCACAGAGTGATCAGATCAGACGGTAAACTCGGCGGTTATAGAGATGGAGCTATTGCAAAAGTTAGAATTTTGAAAAGAGAAGGGTTTATTATAAATTGAAAAGAGCGAGATGTGTGGCATGCATCTCGCTCTTTTGGGCGGCAACAAACTACATCATGTAGCGGTACGCGCGCAGGAGAAAGCGCAAGTTGTCGCCTATCTCAAATCTGCCTTTATCATATCACGACACCAAAACTCTGGTCAACTGCTTCCTTTACAACCGTGCCATCGGCTTTGCCTTTCAGCTCTCGCATTATTTCTCCCATGATTTTGCCTTTAGCATTTGGGTCAAGGGTTTTACCTTCTAACTTACTACTTACAAACTTCATAACTTCGTCACGGGACATCTGTGCAGGCATATAAGTCTCGAGAATTACTAGTTCCGATTTCTCCGCTTCGGCAAGATCGGTGCGACCGCCTTTCTCAAACTGTTCGATAGAATCTTTCCTCTGTTTAACCGCACGGGAAATTACCAAGAGAGATTCTTCGTCAGAAAGCTCCTCGTCTGGCTTTCTTTTCTTCGCTACCGCTTCATTGGTAAAAGAAGATAGAAGCCCGCGGATGACCGACAACCGCACGGCATCTTTGGCCCTCATCGCCTCAACCATTTGGCTTTTTATAGTCTGTTGTAACGACATGTTATAATCGTAACATGAGTTTGGTGATTGTTTTACTTATCATAGTGATAGGACTCAATGTGGCCTTAGTCTTTTTCTTATTACGGAAAAAGGAAGAGAAGGTTGAGGATAGAAGCGACGGAATGCTACTTCTCCAGAAACAGATGGAGGGTTTGAATAGGACTGTTCACACGAATATCAAGGAAATTATCGAAAAGGTGACCAGGGTAGACGAAACAGGCAAGCAAATGATTTCTTTTACTGACCAGTTACGGGACTTGCAAGATATTCTGAAGAATCCGAAACAGCGTGGCGTACTAGGAGAATATTATCTCGAGACTTTGCTGAAAAATGTCCTACCGCCAGGAAGTTACCAGATGCAATACACTTTCCCGGATGGGAATATTGTCGACGCGGCTGTGTTTGTCAAAGACAAGATCATCCCTATAGATTCCAAGTTTTCGCTCGAAAACTATAACCGCATAGTCGAAGAAAAGAATCCTGTAGAAAAAGAGAGGCTAGAAAAGCTCTTCGTCGCCGACCTCAAAAATCGCATTGCCGAAACTGCCAAATATATTCAGCCAGGGCAGGGAACGATGGACTTCGCCTTCATGTTTATCCCGCACGAAGCAATTTATTATGATCTCATAATCAATAAAATTGGCGCGCTCAAAGAAGATTCCGAAACACTCATCCAGCGAGCTGCTTCCAAATATCACGTACTGATCGTTTCTCCCACATCATTCCTCGCATATTTACAGACTGTACTCCAGGGCCTGAACGCACTTCATATAGAAGAGAAGGCGGTAGAAATTATTAAGAGGGTAGAGGAACTCGGCCGGCATCTCAAAAGCTATGAGGAATATTACTCGAAGCTCGGCAACTCTCTTTCGACTAC
>Ga0155109_127_pt1 | contig 7767 bp, 7 predicted proteins | sample RifCSPhighO2_01_FD_106077 | JGI IMG/M metagenome (GOLD analysis project Ga0155109, IMG submission 106077) | Candidatus Azambacteria bacterium RIFCSPHIGHO2_01_FULL_40_24
TTTGGCGACTATTGAAAAGTCCGGAGTTTATAAGGGCCTATATCACGTTTTAGGCGGATTATTTTCAGCACTTGACACCGCGGTGCCAAAAAACTTGAAAATGCCGGAACTTGTTAAAAGAATTGAAAATTTAAAAAAAAATAAAAGCATAGAAGAAATTATTTTGGCTCTTTCTCCAACCCACGAAGGAGATTTAACCGCATATTACCTGGAAAAATTATTAAAGCCATTAAAAGTTAAAGTGACCCGCCTCGGGCGGGGCCTCCCTTACGGCTCCGACGTGGAATTCGCCGACGCTCAAACACTGTCGGGCGCTTTAGAATCAAGAAAAGAAGTGAAGTAAAAATGAGAATATAAATTATTTAATGATTTATATTCTCATTTAATTCTTAGAATTTCCACTTCCGTAAAATGCTGGCGATGGCCGGCTTTTTTCTTATAGCGGGTTTTAGAGTGGTAATGAAAAACAACAATTTTTCTTGTTCGTCCCTGTTTTAAAACTTTAGCTTCAACCTTAGCTTCCTCAACAAACGGCGCGCCAATACTTACTTTTTTATCGGCAATCAGCAATACATTATCAAAATCAAAGTTATCGCCTTCTTTGGTGTTTATTTTTTCAACCTTTAACTTTTCCCCTTCTTTTACTATATATTGCTTGCCCCCGGTTTTTATAACTGCGATTTTCATAACTTTAAATATATACCATTAAGAATTAATAATGTAAAGGGCGATGCCAGCCAGCCACAAAAAAATTTCCGAAATTAAAGTTATGGCCGCTATAAAGTAAGCTAAGCTCTTCATTCTAAACCACAATCTTAAAGCCAAAACGCCGTTTAACAAAAAAATTATCAAACCGATAAGCGGCAAAATGAATATATTTTTAACTTCACCAAAATAATCAACGCCCCAATCAACATTATAGTGAAGCACAATCGGAATATCGCTTCGTTTTATAAAAAAATAAAAAAATAAAAAAAGACCTATATTCAACAGAATAGCAGAAATCATTAATAATTTAACCATAGTATCTTTCAAAAATTCATTCATTGGAGTGGAAAATAGTGAAAAAATAATTTTATGAAGCTTTTGCAGCCCCGACGGCATGGTCTCGCCGCAGGCGAGCGTCGGGGCGAAGCGGACAGCGAGGTCATCGCTGGATAACTGAGCGCGCGAATAAAATTATTTTTTCATTATTTTTAATCATTTAAAATTTAAAAAATGTTGCCACAAGAAACCCAATAATGGAAAAAGCGGCTAATGGCGGTAAGGCTGGCATGGGTCGGCGAACTTTTTGCAAACTGAATATAAGATGCATTAGTAAAAGCCCGAGTAAAGAAACAGCTAAAACTGTCCAGGCCGCAGTGGCACTTACGGTATAAGCCGATGTTGCCATAATAATCGGGAAAACAAAATCTCCGGTGCCAAGCATCATAAAGCCTTCCCCGGGATGTGTCTTATTAAGGTGCGATCTAAAACCGTGCCAATGTTCCGGGTAAATCATCGCAAAAATCGCCCGGCCGGCAATCATGGTTTTAGCCATTTTAACCATATGTTTTGTTTTATAAACCGCTATATAGTCATAAACAGACATAAAAATTAAAAGAATTATCGCGGTATAAGGAGTTAAAGAAGCACCGAGCACTGCCGCGATGCCTGGCAAGGTTAAAATTAAAACCATATTATGAAACCAGACATATGGATACAAACTGTAAGCCGCTACTAAAAGTAAGGAAAAAATTAACGACCAGGTATTGCTTAAAAAAATTCCGAGCGTTACTAATATTCCAGAAAATAACGCCAAAAGAAAAAATATCCGCAAAAAAAGGCCGCCGTGCATAATGCGAATCAAACCCAAAATAACGGCCGTACCAATGCCAAAAGCCATCAAAAACTGCCACCAAGAAATTGAGGCGTTTGAAATTTCTCCAAATTCAGAAATTTTAGAAACAGAAAAAATACTAAAAACTCCAATCAGCGAAAAAGAAATGAGTTCTTGTAAAAATATTTTTAAATTTAAATTATGCGAAAGCATGTATTTTATTTTGTACCGCTACGGGGAATCGAACCCCGATTGCCGCGTTGAGAACGCGACGTCCTAAGCCATTAGACGATAGCGGCTCGACTAATACGGCAATTGGTATTTCCTTATATTATACCTTGTTTAAAAGCTATTTAACAATATAAAAAGCCCACTTGGGGGCCTTTAAATTTTTAATCAACATAAAGCAATTTTTGATATTCCGAAACCATCCTATCAGATGCCCAATATTGTTCAGCTTCAAATCTTGCAGCTAAAGATTTCTTATACCATTCTTCCTTATCTCCATAAAAAGAAGGCATCACGATTGTTTCAAGGCAACGCTTCAATCCTTCAGCATCGAAAGAATCCTGATCGCCTCCTGGAATTTGCGTACCAAATGGAAAATAATTTTTGGGATCGGCTTCGCATTCCCAGCCATCAACTATGGATAAATTGAGCGCGCCGTTCATGGCGGCTGACATTCCAGAAGTGCCGCTGGCCTCCATGGGAAAACGCGGATTATTCAGCCAAACATCAGCTCCGGCTTTAAGCAGTTTGCTAAGCCAAAGCTCATAACCGGCAAGAACTACCATATTCGGAAGCTCATAACTCGCAAAGAGAAGCTTGTTGAAAGCATGTATCATGTTATCGTCGTCTGGATGCGGCTTGCCAGCATAAATTACCTGTAACTTATTTTCCCTAAGTTGCGACTTAATCCATTCCGATTTTTCCAGGTTAAAGTTATAAAAAAGAAGGTGCGGCCGCTTGTATTCGGCAAATCGCCTGGCCCAGACAATGGTTAAAACGTTTTCACCCAAACACCGTCCAGTTTTCTCTACAATATATTGAATCATCTCTCTCTTGTGTCTAAGTTTTGATTCTTCCATTTCCTTAGAAGTAGTGGCATTTCTGAAATCTTCATGCTGCCAGTAGTCGCGGCTAATGCCATTGGTAATTGATATAATCCGCTTGGCAATACTATTGCCATTAACCCAGTGCCAAAGTTTTTGCGCTGTTTCCAGATGTTTTTTGGAAACAGCATTGGCTTTTTTGGAAAGCCGCAAACAAGCCGCTGTCATATTGAAAGGATCGCTTCCAATTTTTCTAAGCGCCTCTTCGTTAAAAAATTTGTCGTAGCCGCCCATTCTCATTACCGAATTAATACTGTATTCCGGATTGCCCTCGCGTACCGGCGTATGAGTCGTAAATACGAACTTTGACTTAGCGTATTCAACCGCTTCGCGAAAACTTCTTCCCTCTTTAAGCGCTTCACATATCAATTCCATTGGAACAAAAGCGGTATAGCTTTCATTACCATGATATTTTGAAACAGAAATATTCAAACGCTTCAGCGCTTTAATGCCTCCGCGGGCAAGCAGTAAGGATTGCGCTATTTTTCTTTCAAGATTAGCGCCGGAATCGCGAGAACCGCCATATAATTGCAGTGTGTTCAAACGCGAAATATGATCATTAGGGTCTATATCAGCGTCGAGAAACAGGGTTTGCGCCGCACCAAATTTTCCTTCCGGTAAGCGCCAAACTTCCACCCAAACCGGTGATGAACAAATATCAATCGTAAATTTAATACCGGTTTTTTCAAGGATGCCTTCATAATAATAGCTCACATAACTTATTTTCATTGAACCATTTTCAATACTTTGATCGTAATAACCCTGCCGTGGAAGAATTGTTACACCGACTATCGGCAATCCAAATTTATAAGCAGACCTTAGAAAATCTCCGCTGACGACGCCTAATCCTCCGGTGTAAGTACGCAAATCCTGATTCAGCGCGATTTCTGGAGTAAAAAATGCAATCATGTCTTTTCCCATTTGAGTAGCCCTCTTAATTTATGTTTTTAAATAACAACTGGAATTAAAATAAAACAATATTATAATCATGTCAATTATGATTCAACTGGAAGAAATAACGATTTTGTGGCATCATTTAACCTAATGGATTCTCAGAAAACATTAGTTTTTCTCCACGGCTGGGGCGCTACGGCAAAAATATTTAATACAGTTTTTTACTACTTAAAAGATGAATTCAACATCCGCTATTTCGATTTGCCGGGCTTTGGCAATACTCCGATAGAAAAAGTGATGACTTTAAAAGATTACGCCGAGTTTGTTTATAAATTTTTAAAAAAAAACAACATCAAAGAACCAATAATCATCGGTCATTCTTTCGGCGGTGCCATAGCAGTAAAATTATCCCTGCTTCACCCGAAAAGCATTTCTAAATTAATTTTAGTCAGCGCCAGCGCTGTTCGTCAGCCGCGCCGCAAAATGCTTTTATTAAAAAAATTGGCGGATGTTTTAAAACCATTGCTGCCGAAAAAATTAAGAAAATTTATTTTAAAAATATTAAGATTAGATAAAACTGATTACGCACAAATTGATAGTCAAAAACTTAAAGAAACGTTCAAAAAAATTATTAATGAAGATTTAAGCCCTTATTTATCATCCGTAAAAATACCAACTTTGGTAATTTGGGGAGAAAAAGATATAGTAACGCCTTTGAAAGAAGGGGAAATTATAGCCAAATCCATTCCCAATGCCAAGCTTTCAGTAATTAAAAATGCCGGCCATTTCCGGTTTTTAGAAAAACCGGAAGAATTTATAAAATTGATTAAAGAATTTATTGCTTTATGATGTCGCTGCGCAATTTATTATATTTGCTTCAACTTGAGGAATACGATTTAAAACGTTTTAGCGATTGGCTAAAAAATAATCCCGGCCGCGTTGTCTTGGAAAAAAAGAAACATATTAATTGGACAACGAAAGCCGCGATTCTTTTCGCACTAGCTAATATTTTCAGCATCATAACACTCGGAAATAAGCCTCTGGCGATAAAAATATCTTCAAGATTTTTATTGCCAATTGACATTTTGGCCAAAAAAATTTTAGTTTTTATAGCACGATTAAAAATAAATCGAATGAAAAATTTAACGGCTATCGGCATTACCGGTTCTTACGGAAAAACGACAACCAAAGACGCGATTTCACATGTATTAATACAAAAATACAAAACACTAAAAACCGAAGGAAATTACAACACCTTATTGGGAGTTACCAAAACAATTCTGAATAATCTGCGGCCGGAACATGAAATTTTCATATGCGAAATGGCGGCATATCAAACTGGCGATATTAAAGTAATTACCAAGTTGATTGGACCAAAAATAGGAATTGTTACTGCCATTGGACCAATGCATCTTGAAAGGTTTGGCTCTGAAGAAAACATTTTGAAAACAAAAATGGAACTTATTGAATCTTTGCCGCCCGATGGCATTGGCTTTTTACCAAAAGAATTAGAACAAAAAATTAAAAATTTTAATATCGAGTCAAAAATAGAATTTTTTTCGTCAAAAGAAGAGCTGCTAACTAAGATTGGAAAAATTTTTGAGATGCCGGAAGAAGAAGTTTTGGATTATTTAAAAACCGCGCCGCAAACTCTCCATCGGCAACAGATTATTAAAACTTCGGCTGGCATCACGATTATTGACGACACTTATAATTCCAATCCGGCAGGATTTTTATCGGCTTTGGAAATGTTAAAAAACACTCCGGCGCAAAGAAAAATTTTGGTAACACCCGGGATGATTGAATTGGGAAACCGACAATTTGAGTTGAATAAGGAAGCGGCGCGAAGCGCCGCCCAAATCGCCGACTATGTGATTATTGTTGGAGAAACAAATAAAAAAGCCCTTAAAGAAGGGCTGAGGGAAGAATTAAATTTCTCTAGCCGCACAAGCGGCCTCGAGGACAACTATGCGGATAAAGAATATAATAAACGAATTTTTGAAGTTATTGATTTAGAAGCGGCAAAATCAAAACTTTCCGAACTTGCCATACCCAATTCGACTGTCTTATTAGAAAACGACCTCCCTGACCATTATTTTTAATTGTTTTTTATCTTTTACTTCCGCCGGTTTTTGAAATCAAATCCGAATCGTAACTGAAAGTAAGTGACTGGCGTTCTTTATGGCGTTCAAATCCCAATTCAATAAGTTTATCTAATAAATTTGAAAAACTTAATCCTGATTTTTCCCAGAGATAAAAAGATAAAGAACCCGGTAGAGTATTTATTTCAGTTATCCAAAAATCTTCCGTATCCGGCTTAACCATAAAATCAACGCGAGCAATGCCCGCGGCATCAATCGCCCGAAACGCTTTTTTTGCCGTTTCTTGAATTTTTTTAGTCAATTCTTCGCTTATCGGCGCCGGGACTAATCGTGATAATCCAGACATTCCCTTAACTTTTTCTCCTTTTAGATACTTTTCTTCATAAGTTAGCATGCCATTGCCTTTTATGGGCTGTTCACAAACCGATGCCGTTAAATCATTATTGCCGATAATCGAACAGTTTATTTCAATAATCCCCTCTTTTGCTTCTTCAACAATAATCCGCCGATCAAAATTGGCAGCAATATCTATCGCCTCTTGTAATTCCTTAAATCCACTTGCTTTACTTATAGCAACACTTGATCCCAAATTTGCCGGTTTTACAAATACCGGATAGCCCAAAATGTTTTCGATGTTTTTTATAATTTCGCCTTTTTTGTTTTCCCATTCGCTTTTTAAAAACCAAACGTATTTTACAACCGGAATGCCATTATCTTTAAAAACAGATTTTTGGATAATTTTATCCATTCCAACAGCCGAACCGGTAACGCCACTTCCAACATAAGGAACGTCGGCCATTTCAAGCATCCCTTGAATTGTTCCGTCTTCGCCATAGGTGCCATGAATAACGGGAAAATAAATATCAGCTTTAATTTTTTGTAAAAATTTAAACGCTGATTTTGGCGAAAGCGCTTTAACGCTTGGAGACGCCTCAAAAAAATATTCCGCCCGCCGAAAATTTTTCCAAAATTTAAGCGGGTTAAGCTTTATGTCTTTAAAATTTTCGAGTTGCCCAAGTTTATTATCAACGAACCAGCGGCCTTTTTTATCAATATAAACAGGAATAATATCATATTTATCGCGATTTATATTTTCAAAAACTTGCATCGCCGTAACAATGGAAACTTCATGTTCCACCGACCGACTCCCAAACACAATAGCAACTTTTATTTTATTTTCCATATCAGTGGATTATATGCGCTTTATTGCTTATTTTCAACAGGCTTGTCCGGAGGTATTTGATAGTAACTAAAAATAAATTTCGCTAAATCGCTAAAAACAGGAACTACCGTGCTTTCGGCAAAACGAACGCCCTTTGGATTATCAAGTTTTATTAAGGCGATAAATTTAGGATCGTAAGCCGGGGCAAAGCCCACGAAAGTATGAATATATTGATCCAAATATCCGCCTTTCTTCAAATCGGGCACTTGAGCCGTACCGGTTTTCCCGGCAACCGTATAGCCAGTTACTCCGGCCTGACGGCCGCTGCCGCTTTCAACTACTTTAGTCATCATATTTATTAATTTAGCCGATGTTTCAGGAGAAATTATTTGCCTTGGCAATTCATCTTTTATTTCGCCTGTTTGCGCAGGCAGGTAATTTTCTCCATTATGATAAACAACTTTTTTTACCAAACGCGGCCTTATCAGCTTGCCGCCATTGGCAATAGCCGACAAAGCCCGGATAAGTTCTATCGGAGTAAGCGCCACTCCCTGCCCGAAAGAAGCAGTAGCGAAGTTAATGTCTCTTTTGTTTTCTAAAACCGATAAATCGCCGGCGACTTCTGAAACATCTATGCCGGTTTTTCCGTCAACTCCGAAATCTTTTAAAAACTTTAGA
>Ga0155109_120_pt1 | contig 7358 bp, 8 predicted proteins | sample RifCSPhighO2_01_FD_106077 | JGI IMG/M metagenome (GOLD analysis project Ga0155109, IMG submission 106077) | Candidatus Azambacteria bacterium RIFCSPHIGHO2_01_FULL_40_24
ACGATGTGCGCGGGAGGTACCAATTTGAGTTTAAGTACATTTTTCTTCACGAGTTCTTTCGTCAAATTGTACACATGAGCATATGGCTTTTTTTGTATGCGGGCGATTCTATTTATCGAGAAGTCCTGTTCCGGCTCTTCAATGAGAAGCTTCAAAATTTTGAGTTGCAATTCTTTCATAGAGTTTATCTATATTTTGATATATTATTATATAATAATTAGTATAAAAGCTTTTCGCAATTTATTGCTGGTAGAAATAGAAAAAAAATAGAATGATTTCTTTGGTTCGTAAACCACAACACGGATTGGCGTTGCTGCCAGTACAGAAGGATGATATTACTTTCTAATAATCCGTTAGTTTCTTCTCAGAACAGAGGTGGACAAGTGTTGTGTTGCCTTCTCGGTTCAGCACTTTCTCTGTGGATACTAATTTGCCTTTTTCAAGCTTGTCAATCTTTCGCGAAAAATTCTTGTACGACATTTCGCCGCCACTTTTCAAAAATGACTGGAAAATGTCTCCAATCTTCTGTCCCGATGCTTCGCTGACAATCTGAAGGATGTTTTTCATATCATCATCAAGAGTGAGGTTGTCATCAAGCTGGTCAACTTTTACTGCTGCGCGCTGCACTTCATCAAGTGTTATCTTGCGCGATGCTTTTTCTTCGGCAAGCGTCGCAGCCTCACGCATGACAAATAGTCCGCGGCGGATGTCGCTCCATTCTGCCGTTTTATCCACAACTTTGGAAAATGCGTTTTCTTCCCACGCTTCGGGAACAAAAGCATAGGTTCTTCGCTCCTGCAAAATGCCCCGTATCTCTTCTTTATCATAGGGAAAGAACTCAACAAGCTCTGGGGTCAATCGTGACATGATGCGCTCATCAAGCTGTTGCACACGGTCTTTGTAATTGGTGATGAGAAATATTGCTTTCTTGTAGATGTCTTCCAACACCATATAAAGTAAGTCAAAATCTTCCAGCTTGTCAATCTCGTCAAATACAAATACTGCGCTTTTCTTGTTGAGGATAGTGACTGCACGCAAAAAGAGCTCTGAAGTTTTTTGGTTTGCGATAAACTGTATTCCCAGCTGCCTGCACAACTCACTCGTCATTTTAAATGCTGAATTAAATTTCCAGCAGTTAAGATAGAGAGGAATAACTCCGTCGGTTTGCTCTTCCAGCTCGCGCAACACGTGTTTGCACGCTGCAGTTTTGCCGATGCCCGGCGCGCCGTACACAAAAAGGTTTCGGCCATTACGCTCTTGCAGCAGTGGCTTGATTGCATTTGCAAATTGGCGTTGCTCTTTTTCGCGATACTTCAACATCTTTGGAAGAAAATCATAGCTTAACGGCACATCGTCACGAATCAGACTTTCATCCGCTTTGAGCATGTCCTTAAAAGAAGGCATGGAAATGAAAAATAAGAGGGATTACTTAAAGATTGCTGTGAAGTTATCGGTAATCTTGGTCGTAGGAGCAAAAGGAAGGCGAAAAAAATACGTAAAACGTTTAATTTTTTTTCTTCCTTTCGTAACGGCGGGACTGGAAGTATAGACAGTAACTCGTTAAAAGCCATAAGTAGAACGTGACGAGCAGGCTCGCTTTTCGTGAAGATTGTTTACCATTCCTACTTCTTGATACCATTTTATCACATAACTCGAAAATAGAACCGTTTTCACAAAACCTCAAACAAAATAAAAAAAATAATAAAAATTTACTTCTTCTTTCCTTCCATTGCCATGCAGTCTGGGCAGCTTTTCTTTGCCAGAGCGCCGACACCCATAAGCAGGAATAACAATGTAACACCATCAATGCCCCATAACATCCAGACACCGACGTCTTTCAATAACAACAATACACCAACAACCAAAAATAACCAGCCACAAATAGCCATACATTTTTTACAACCGCACATCATAACATTCACCTCAATTATATGTCTTAGGAAAGTAATGATTTACTGATATATAAGATTTGTTGATGGGTTTGGCTTATTTCTGACTTTTTGGAAACAGACGAAACCGTTTAAATGATGAGGTGGTCTTTTGTCAATTTTTTATCTGTGAACGAGACAGCTTAAAATTTGTTTAGATCTCTGAAACCTTTTTCTTTTCTCAGTCTTTTCACTATCTTCTGCATATCTTCTGCTTCTTTATCAGATAAAATTTTTTCGCCATGAAGAATTGCATCCCAAAAATCTTTCTTTTTGTTTGGCATAATTGCTGTGAAACGAAACAAAATATAAAATTTACTTCTTCCTAATCACTTTCATCCCCATGTACTTCTGCAACACATCAGGAATTTTAACCGAACCGTCTTTCTGCTGATAGTTTTCAAGAATCGCAACAAGAGCACGTGTGGTTGCAACCGCTGTCGAATTTAGTGTGTGCACAAAACGTGTTCCTTCGTTTGTTCTATATCGTATTTTTAATCGTCGCGCCTGAAAGTCTTTAATCGTGCTGCAGCTGACCGCTTCTCTATATTGCTGTGTCCGTGGCATCCATACTTCGAGGTCGTACGTCTTTGACGCAACCGCACCTATGTCCGCGCTACATAAAACAACAACTCTATACGGTAGTTTCAACGATTTAAATACAGCTTCCGCATTCTTCAGCATCAGTTCATGCCATTTCTTGCTGTCTTCAGGCTTACAGATTACAACCTGTTCAACTTTGTTAAATTGATGAACGCGGAACAACCCTTTTTCATCGACACCATGTCCTCCCGCTTCTTTCCTAAAGCACGGGCTTACTGTTGTCTGGAGAATAGGCAATTCTTCGATAATTTCATCCATGAATTGTGCAGTCATCGGATGTTCTGATGTCGCGATAAGATGCAAATCCTCATTCTCAATTTTATACAAAGCGTCCTGAAAAGCAGTCAAATCGCAAACACCTGAATACGGTTCGCGGCGCATCATCAGTGGCACACTTGTCAAAGTAAATCCTTTTTCTCTCAATATATCAAGTGTAAACCGGATAAGCGCTTGTTCTAAAAGCACTAACTCATTTTTGAGGAAGTAAAATCCTCTGCCCGCTATTTTTGCGCTTCGTTCAAAATCAGCGATGTCTAATGCTTCGCACAATTCAGTATGCGTCTTGAGCTGGAATTTAGGTAATGCAGTTTTACCCCATTTTTTAATTTCAATATTGTCTTCTGCAGATTTTCCGTCAGGCACGCTTTCATCCAGCATGTTCGGCAGGTGGAGCATTAATTCGTCGATGCGCAGGCGCAGTTCATCAACATGCTTTTCTTTTCTGGCAATCTCTTCAGGTATTTTTCGTGCATCGGCAACAATCTTTTTGACATCTTTGCCTACTTTCTTCGCTTCGTTGATTTCTTTTGATAAATTATTGCGGCGTGAACGTAGAATGTCTACTGCACTTTTCAATTGCCGCCATTCTTCATCTTTTTCTTTGAGTTCATCAACAAGCGGAATTTTGTCCGACTGATTACGTTTTTTAAAATTCTTCTTAACAAGTTCAGGCGTTTCACGGATAAGCTGGATGTCAAGCATAGCAGCAATAAAATGAGAATGTTATTTAAAGGTTGCTTTGGAAAGATTGATTGATTGAATAGCAGGTTTAGGCATGTTTACGCTGTCAAATCTACAACCAAGTGTTTCTTGTCAGGAACCGAAACGTAGACGTCTTCTCCTCCTTTGAGATTCAGACTACGTGCGACATCTTTAGTGATATACATGCCGAGTCTGTCGTGCGAGAGTTTTATTATTTTCTGTTTTATCTTCAGAGGCGTTTCCTTTACTTTAATTTCAGTTATTGCTTTGGTTATGGAAGCTTTCTCAAAGTCAAAATGTCCACAATTCCTGCATTGATAGCTTGTGACTGGACTATCCACATCTTGAATACGGACACTTATTTTTCCCATTTTCTCATTACATTCAGGACAGTTCATTTTGTTTATCACCGTTATTTTATTTTTACATTGATGACGTATAATATTTTTTCTTTAAGTTCACATAAAATGTAAAACCTATCATTTTCGATTTGAATTTTATCTCCTTTCTTCTTTTTATTTTTTATCAGGTAAATCAGTCGGACAACATCGCTCCATGCGAGTGAACCCTTGTGGAACTTCTCAAAGTGTTCGCTTCTCCTGATTTCCTCTCAAAAATCTTTGAACGCATATACGAAGAAATCGTTAGATAGCCTTTCACATCAGCTTCATCTTTCATTCGCCGATACTGAGGTTCAGATACCCTAAACCAGATTCTGCGCGCTTTTGCCATGTTATAACTTCTTCCCTCGCCGGACAAATGCTCGGATAACTGAAATGGGAGGCGATCCGTTTCTTCCAAGTTTGCTTGCGACTTCTTTCAGGTACACAACATAAGTCTCATGTAACAGTTCAATTTCTTTTTCTTCAAGGATATCTCCTATCATGGGTGAATTAAACGGTTTTACAAATATATAAATATTGTTAGTAGTAGTAAGTACTACTTTTTGTTATTTTTTCCGAAGCATTTATTAATGGCTTCAGTCTTATCATAATTAATGCAAGAGATACTGGAACAAGCTGGACTATCGAAAGTCGAAGTGCAGGTGTATCTAACACTCTCAAAACTGGGCTTGTCAAGTGCGTATAGAATTGCGGCAGAGGCTCATTTGTTTCGCGCAAATGTGTATGAGGCGCTTTCCCGACTTACTGAAAAAACGCTTGTCAGGGAAAAACGTATCGGTGGAAAACTGTTGTTTGAAGCAAGCGACCCGAGAGTCATTATGGATATTCTTGACGAAAAAAGAAGGAATGTTGAGAGCTTGATTCCCCAAATCTTGTTGCAGCAACGTTCAGTGATGAAAGAAACGGTATTCCAAGAATACAAAGGGCCTGATGCAGTGGTCAATGCGCTTTTTCACTTTCTGGACTATGGCAAACCTATTCTTGTCTGGGGCGTCCCAAAGACAGCATACGCATTGCTTGCGCCGAAAATTGACCTTTTTCATGAAGAGCGCATCAAAAGAAAAGTTGTCATGAAACATATTTACAACTCGACTGCGTACGAGCGCGTCAGCGTTCTGAAAAAAATGCCATGCACAAAGATAAGAATACTGCCTGCGTTGTATGATTCTGAAGTTGCGACGAACGTCTGCGGCGATGAAGTGATGTTTGTGTTGTACAAAGCACCGGTCAGTGTGATGCTTATCAAGAACAAAGATATGGCAGAGGCGTATAAACGATATTTTGAGATTCTGTGGACGAATGCGAAAAAAGCGTGATAACGTTTATTGTGACAGCACTTTCTCAATCCATTGTCTCACAAAAGAAAGCACTTCATTCTGCGCAGCAGGTGCGTAATGTAATGTTCCTGCGCGTTCGTGGCCACCACCTGAAACAGCCCAATGGCGAGAAGGTATTGCTGTTATCATCCCATTCAGATTAAACTGCAGATGTGTCGTGCGAATGATGAGCATGTCTTTTGCAATGCCCAAAACAAATACAGGCTTTGAATGGAGCGATTTAAGCCACTCATTTGTCATGCCCGTTACTTTACCATAACTGGGAAAATCGCCACTCACAATGTTCTCCAAATGAACTGTAGCAATAACCGCTTTTTCACTTTCTTCAATTGTTGTGTATCGTTGAATAACCTGCAACTGCTCGTGCATGCGTCGTTGTGCTTCATCATGCCAAAGCGCTACCAGCTGCTTTTGTCTTTCTTTGTTTGCTCCAAGTAAATCATCAACAAGAACCCGACCTTCCATCGAGCGAAGGTAATATGCTGCAAAATCAATACAGAGAGCTATCTTTTTCAGGTCATCGTGGATATAGCCTTCCTGCTCAGCAATTTGGAGATAGTGTTGCATTTCATCACCCTGCGATTTATCACCAATACCCGATAACGCAGGAAGAACTGAAACTGCTGCTTTTTTATTGATGAAACGACCAAGTTCCGTCGCAAGCATGCCTGCAGTGATGCTGGAATTATGACCAACCAAGTATGGATTAATGTGCACATCAACAATCGGACTGATGACGTCTGTGCTAATGAAATGATGGTCGACAATGACAATAGGACAGCCATAAATCTTCAGGCTTTTCAATGCCACTAAATCTTCTTTCCCTGAACCGTTGTCAACGACGATGATGAGCGGAGGCAATGTGTTTGAGCGAAGCATATCATTCGTCATTCCAACAATATCGCTCATGACATCACCCAGCGAATAAAAAGGAGCTCGTGTTGGCAACCTGCGGAAAAAACGCCATTCCTGAAATGAATCACGCTGCTGGTCACGAATGATTGGCAGAATACAACGCTCAAGTGCGACGGCTCCGCTGTATCCATCACAGTCGGCATTGTGACGAACGAAAATGGGACGATTTTCGATGATTGATTTTTTAATCAACATCGCCGCTTTTTCAAACCGCTCACGCAGCTTTTCCAGATGTTCGCTTTTTACCAAAAAAGGAATGCTTTCAATCTGCAGCTGCTTTGCTCTGTTGGTTTCAACTGCTTTGTCAAAGAGTTCAGGGTCCCGCTTTTCGATTGCATCAATTGAACCTTCGATTCGGTTATCATATTCCTGCAAGCGCAAGGTAATTTCGGCAATATCGCCTTTTTCAATCGCAGGGAAAGCACGAGCGCCCGGTTTGAGGAATGCCTTTGCGACTAATTTGCCAGTGCCGTCGTTGAGGAGGAATATTGTTGGACCGGTTGTCTGATGAATATTTTCGACACGGACAATTGTTGTTAGAGATTTGCCGATGTCCTCTTTTTTAAGTGAAATAAACATGATTGTTCAGAAGGGGAGATGCTTATATGTCTTGTGGGGGGCGAGCCAATCTTTAAAATTAGGATTACTTGTACAAGTCTGGAATAGCGGTCTTTGGAGCAGAAGGAAGGCGAAAAACTGTTTTAACTTTTTATTTTTTTTTCTTCCTGAGGTCATAGAAACTATGGATTCCTAAACATTCAATAGAATTTCTGAACTCTGAAACAAGCTCCATAGTTATCTTATTTTGCCCGTTAGAAAACGACCCGATTAGATAAAAATATAAGAACTAACGCTACAACAATTTCAAAAAGTGACAAGATTATTGAAGCCATTTTTTTCTTTGCGAAGACAGCTATTGAAAGTGATATCCATCCTATAACACTTGCACCGAACGCTATCCATAAGAGTGAAACATTTGTCATAACAGTAGCCTCTCTGATATTGCGATTATGATGCCGAGTAAGGCAAGTAAGATACCTGCGGTAAACGTGAACGCACTGTTTTCAAGGACAAAGCCCATGAATGCAATGAGTGAAATAAAAAATCCGCCAAGGAGCACAACTATTCCAATCCATACATTAGTGCCAATTTCACCTTTGTCCATTCTGATAATGAAGCAAGTTCATGCT
>Ga0155109_134_pt1 | contig 5505 bp, 5 predicted proteins | sample RifCSPhighO2_01_FD_106077 | JGI IMG/M metagenome (GOLD analysis project Ga0155109, IMG submission 106077) | Candidatus Azambacteria bacterium RIFCSPHIGHO2_01_FULL_40_24
TTGAAGTCGCCGAGAAAATCGCGGAAGAATGTGTTATTTTTCCGACCGGTTATTTGTTAACAAAAGAGAAAGTGCGGCGAATTGCCGCACTGGTAAAAGAATTCTTCTATTAACTAACGTGATATTTTTTCGAACGTGACTTCAGCTGGTGTGTACGAGCGAGTTCCGTACCAAATTCGGCCAATAAGGTGGCGATCATTGTAAAGAACCAGATCATGAAAAATTAAAAGGTTTGCATAATGTTCAATAAATTCTAGTCTAATTACGGATTCATTTATGGTGAGTTCAGCCGCGTTTATCCATTTACCGTTTAGAGAAAGGGCGATAGACCAATTACCTTCAATGGTTTTTTCAACCTGAAAGATTTGTAGTGTTGTATTAGGGATGACATGCGCGCGCGAGTGTGTAATATATCCGTTCCATGTTCCTATGAGAAGCCTTTCCGCCTCTTTCGCATCAATAACGGTCATGTTATTTTTATAAACAACTGACGTACATCCGGTCGCTAAAGCCATGATTAAAAGAACAGGCAAGTATCTTTTCATCATCTCTTCCTCTTTGGTAATTTTAGACTACTGCTTTACTACTATAATAGCATAAACAAAAGAACATGTCAACAGTAATACCTAAATATTCCATAATCATTCCAACTTATAATCGCGCCAAGTTTTTGCCGAAAACTTTAGATTCAGTAGTGAGTCAAACGTTGTCTTGCCATAAATACGAAATTTTAATCATTGACGACGGCTCAACCGATAATACAAGAGAAAAGGTTGCGGAATTTATGAAACAATATTCTGATTACGATATTAAATATTTTTATCAAAAAAATGCCGGTCCCGCTAAAGCCAGAAATCTCGGAATTAAAGAATCTAAAGGCGAGATTATTTTTTTTACCGACGATGATTGTATTGTTCCGCATAATTGGATGGCAACACTTTTAGATGGTTATAGAAGATATCCGGACGTGGTTGGGGTGGGGGGATGGTATAAATCTTCTAACGATTCTTTAAAAAAGAAATATTTTCAGAAATATATTGATTTTATCATTAATAAAAATAGTGAGATGTTTGAAGTGGAAAATAAAACCAATATTTTTGGTTATAATTCAGCTGGCAATACCGCCAATATGTCCTACAAAAAAGAGATTTTGGAAGAAGTTGGTGGTTTTGATGAAAATCTTTATTTTCCAGGACTTGTGGATTGGGAGCTTAAGAAAAACATCCAAAGATGGGGGTGTTATCTTTTGTACATTCCATTAATGGTTAATCACTTAAAAATTTTTAATTTTATAAATTTTTTTAAAAAATCATTTAATCAAGGACGAGGCCGATATTATATGTTTTTAAAATATCCGGGCCTGTCTTTAAGTTATAATATTAATTTTTTTAATTTTCTTAAGCACCTGACATTGTATATGCTTGTTGACACAAAATTCTTTTCCGCTTATTTCATAGATACTCTCGGTTCGTTTCTTGGGCGTTGTTACGTTAAATATATTAAACCGTTTAAAAATATTAAAAGTGCCAAAGAACTTAAAAAGCTAAACACGGAAATTTTTTCTGTTGAAAAAAGAAATATAAAAAATAATACAGTTTTTACCACGAGATTTTCAAAATTTAATCAGGGCGAGATTTTACCGCCAAAGATTGATCCATGTTTTTTTTCCATTATCATTCCAACTTATAATCGCTCGCGCGGCCTTATAAACGCCCTAAACCATCTGATAAAGCAAACTGTTCTCAAAAATAGTTATGAAATTTTAATCATTGACGACGGCTCAACCGATAATACAAGAGAAAAGGTTGCGGAATTTATGAAACAATATTCTGATTACGATATTAAATATTTTTATCAAAAAAATGCCGGTCCCGCTAAAGCCAGAAATCTCGGAATTAAAGAATCTAAAGGCGAGATTATTTTTTTTACCGACGATGATTGTATTGTTCCGCATAATTGGATGGCAACACTTTTAGATGGTTATAGAAGATATCCGGACGTGGTTGGGGTGGGGGGATGGCATATACCGCCAGACGGAGAACTTGAAAAAAGCGCTACCTCTCGATATATACATTATGTAAGTTTTTATTCCAACTCCATTTTTAAGCAATATCTTGTGCTTTTCGAAATCTTCACCAATGATCCGATTATGTTTTTTGGGACTTTTGCCTATAACACTGCTAATGTGTGTTACAAAAAAGAAATTTTGGAAAAAATTAAAGGCTTCCGTGAGGATTTTTATTGGCCTGGGAGCGAAGATAACGACCTTGGGTTTCGTGTTGCGCTGGCCGGTTTTCCCATTTTATACATTCCTTTCCATGTTATTCATTCCAAAGCTATGAGCTTTCAGGACTTTTACAGGATGTATTTCCACCGGGGAGCGAATGGCTATCTTTTAAGTACAATATATCTGGAATTATTAGAAAAAATGAAACCGGGTTTTGTAAAGGATTATGGCTCAATAGCAAGTTTTATTTCTCGCTTCAATGGACCGGAAAAGTTTTTAGCAATTCTTGAATGGTTGAGCATTAACGCCGGCATTAGATATATGAAAAATAAGTTAGCCAAGGATTGACTAAATACGACAAACCAATGCTTTCCGAATATTGTTGTGTATAACACATTTGTTTCGATGATAGAAAGAATGATATAATTAACATTAATAAAAAGTGAGTTTTTAACAAATATGAAAAAATTTTTCAATTCGCTCAAGTTTATTTTAAAAGCGTTTCTTTTGGTTATTATTTTACTTGTCGGTTGGGCGTTTATTAATATCACTAATTTAATAAAGGGTAAAAAGTCATTAGACAAAGATTCTTTGTCTAAAAACATGTTTGGTGCGGATGAGGCGAAGGCTGAAATTCCCGAAAACACATTTTCATGTCCTTTCGTGGCTTACTTTGACGGAAAAAAATTTCAAATTGAAAACGATTTTCTGTGCGGCAAGTTCTCGCGTTATTTTCGGTCTATAACATCGCAGCCGGATTTACTAAAGTTTTATCACGCTCCGAAAAAACGCGACGGCAAACTGGCGTTTCAGCTTCAGGAAAACGAAGCCGAAGAATCATTTATCAATCAACTTAGATTTATTAGGGTGGCGCATCCTAAAAACAGCGAAGTTATCGTTGATTCCGGTTTTGAAAAATTTCATGTAATAGAATGGGCCTCACTTCAAAAAATAACTTCCGCTAAAGAAGTTCTGGTAAATGGAGCAAAAGACGCATCTAACCGGTTTAACGACAAAAAGAAATTTTTTGAAAAAGGATTTGAATCCAATAGCTTGATTTTAAATAAAAATGACCGCTTGGAGTTTGCTTTTAGCAATTTAAAGAACGATTCAAACCCGGTTTTAATTGTTAAATCAACTTTTCGTGATTTTATGATGGGGGAAGTGGGCGAAATGAAAAAAATTGCGTCTTTCGCTTCGTTTATTTATTCGCCGGCAGTACTTAGATTGGGATTGCTTTTTATAACTGCCATTTATTTTGTTTTTGGCCGGAAAACATTCGGCGACTGGCCGGCATTTTTGCCAGTTATTTTTGGTACTGAGGTGAAATCAATTAGATTTTCTTATCGGGATGAAATGGGAAATTTTAAGCAAGCGGCCATCAATAAACCAAGGGCTTGGAATTTCAGCAGTGAAGCCATTGCCCTGCCCAAAGAGGCGGTTATGGAAGATGGCTCCATGTGTATTAAGGCAGAGTTTACCAAGCGCCACAAATTGGCGTTTGCCGGCGTTCTGCAAAGTGATTTTAATTTGCCGTATCGCGACGAAGAGCTTTTCGTAAAGTCGGCTAACAGTTCAAGATTAGGCGATGTTTCCGAATTGATTTCCGGAAAAAACAAGAAATCGCTTCATCTGATTCCCGGCGATACCGTTGACATAGAGCTTGAAGATCCAATAATTTCTTTAAACAAAGACGAAAAGGAAACTTATTTAATGCAGTCATTCGGCGTTTATACGCCGTTAAGTTCAAAATATAAAAAAATTGCCGGCGACTGGTTTAAAAAAATTCCCGCCGAAGTCAGGGACTACTATGCAAGAATGGCTAAAAAATAAGAAATTTGTAGCAGTACTCGTAATTTTAGCGGCACTACTAACTGTTGTTTTTTTTGGGGCGCGTTTCACGGCTTCTTATTATTATAAGAAAGGCGCGGAGGCATATTCACAAAATAATTTTGTCGATGCCAAAAGCAATTTTTCTATTTCTCTTATATTCGGTCCTAAAAATCCTCAAACTTATTTTTGGCTCGGAAGAATCGCTTTAGGCATTCCGACTCCCAAACAAATCATTTACTGGCCACAAGCCGATTATAAGGAAATGATCAAATATCATAATAAAGCAATTTCACTTGGTCTTGAGAAAAAAAATCGGAATTTATACAGAATTGCTCTCGACCACTTAGGCAATGCTTACTGGAACTTAAACGAGCTGGATAAAGCACGCGAAAAATATTCTGAAAAACTATCAAAATTCCCTGATTCATCTTTTTGGGCGCGATATTTTATTGCTTGGCATGATTTTAATTATCTTAATAAACCTGACGAAGCGTTAGAAACTTTGCTGCCAGCCATAATTATGGCCGAATCGGATAATGACCGCTGGAATCTTTTTAGATTCCACGCGCTTTTAGCTCAACTATATATTTATAAAAGCGATTTTGCGAATGCGGTAAAATATGCGAAACTTGTTATAGAAAACAATGACCTAACGGATAAGTTTTTGGAAGTTAAAATTGCTCATATTATTTTGGCTTTAGATTACGGCCGCCAGAAAAAATTTACACTAGCTGAAAGCGAGATAAAAAAAGCCAGCAGTTCTGATTGCTTTTTGGCATTGGCTTATACCGTTGGTGAAAATTATTCTAAAGCGATTTCCATCGCCGAAAAAACGGATATAACTGCTCAAACTTTTAGTAGTTCCGTCTGTCTTCAGGTTTTAGCGGGTTCTTATTTATTGCGGGGCGATAAAGTCAAAGCTAAGAAATATATGGAAGAATATTTGAGTTTTACCGAAAAACTCACGGAGAAAAGCATTTTTATAATGAGTAACCGCCAGCAGTTCACCGGAGAGCTTTTAAAAATAAAATGATTGATCTAAAAACCAAAAAATGGCCTCTCTGGTTTTCAATCGGAGCTGTAGTTATTTTTTCATTTTTTATTTCGCGGGACGCATTAGCTCGTCTTGCTTGGCAAAAGTATCACTCACCCCGCGTTACCTCTGTTTTTAGCGGAAATAACGCGAAAATTGAATTTGAATTGGGTAATTATTATTTTAACGTTTCCGGGCTTGGCGCGTATGATCTAAAAAAAGCGGAAAAACACTTTAAGCGCGCTTTAAAAATTAATCCCAATATTGCCGACGCTTGGCATCAGCTTGCTCGCATTGATTTTTTGCGCGGGGATTTTTCTAACGCTCTGGTAAAAATAAACAAGCAAATTGAGATTCATGGCGATTTATTTATGGCTTCATATTATATACGCGGTCTCATAAATGGCTACGC
>Ga0155109_138_pt1 | contig 5469 bp, 6 predicted proteins | sample RifCSPhighO2_01_FD_106077 | JGI IMG/M metagenome (GOLD analysis project Ga0155109, IMG submission 106077) | Candidatus Azambacteria bacterium RIFCSPHIGHO2_01_FULL_40_24
AGAAGGAAAAGAATATATAGTCAAAGACGGCGATGTGATTGAATTCAAGCACGGATAGTTGCAAAGTAAAAGCGGGCAACCTTATGGTTCCCGCTGTGATCCGATTTCGGCCTCGGATTAGGCCTTGGTAAGGAGTTTGCCGACGATCTCGACCTGCACGTCGAGTAGGGGGAAACTCGCTTCCTTCATCTGGTCGCCGTTGGCTCCACCGCATACCATCCCGTATATAGTAACGGTATGCCGGTCGTGTCTACGGTACGCGCCGTACATGCACTGCCCGGTAGCCTTACTGGAGACACGTAGCGTAGTCTCGTCGCAAACGCAGTTGTCCAACATGGCCTTGCTCCTTTCAGAGCTTTTTCTATCGCGGAATTGCGGTAGAAGCAAGTTTAAGCTTACATATTTATTATAGCACATATTAAGCATACCTGTCAATAGAGAGACTAACAAAAGGAAGACGTTAAACATTTATTATAATATGGATTTCATAATTAAAAATTTGCAAAAAAGCGTTGTCACGGTTTCGCGAGAAATTGGGTATGTGGTAATTGATACAGCGCCCAGCGGACAATATAATTTAGTAAGAAGGCTGGACAGAGATAATTATCCGCGGTTCCACGTTTATTTAAAACAACAGGGAATTGATTTTATTTTTAGCTTGCATCTGGACCAAAAAAAGCCGGTATATCGGGGAGCGCATGCCCATTCTGGCGAATATTTCGGTCCGGTTGTGGAGGGCGAGGCCGACCGAATAAAAAGCATTTTATAACGTCTCTATTGACATAAGCCTTTATTTGTCCTATAGTGAGTGCCTAGGATTGTGTAAATCCAGCAGTTTGTCAACTAGAGGAGAATGCAATAATATGAACATGCGAGGACTTGAGCTTGAAGAAACGGGGCACGGAATTTACTTGGTCAAAGGGGTGCCGTTGCCTCACCATCCCAGCGAGCTGGCGAAAGGGATGATCCCCGGCGCACTGGAGAACCACGTGTTTGAGGAGGTCGTGGCGATTGTCGTCGGCGTGTCCATCGCGTATGACGCATGGTGCGCTGTTGAGTGGGAACGGCTCCGCGAGAGGCTCAAGGAGCGCGCCGACGAGAATAGATACCAGGCTCGCAAGAGCGCCATTGAGAGGCTTATCGAGGCCGGGTTTCTACTGAGGAGCCGTTGGCGCAGAGGATGGCGCAGTTTCCTGGATGCCTTCACCCCCGACGCCATTTATCCTGCACCGTGCCTGATTGAGATGCTCTTTGCGCATCAGCAGGATTTCAGCAAACCTACGGACAATGCCGCCTAACTGCGGCTTGCGTTATTCCTCGAATCTTGTGTCCGCTGTTGAAAAACGGCGGATTTTTTTATATTATAATACCATATGGATATAGAAGTTTTATACGAAGATAATCACATAATTGCGGTTGTGAAACCTGCGGGCTTGCTTACTCAGGGAGATAAATCAGGAGACCCGAGTTTGATGGATGATGTCAGAAATTACTTAATGGAAAAGAAAAACAAGAAAACCCCTTCGGATCCCTCAGGGCAAGCAGGTAACGTCTTTCTTGGACTAGTGCATAGACTTGATAAACCCGTGTCGGGGATTGTTTTGTTTGGCAAGACTTCAAAAGGGGCATCGCGATTGTCTGAACAATTCAGAAATCACACAATACAAAAAACATACCACGGAATTATTTTAGGAAAGCCGAAGGAAGAGAAGGGGAGCATAAAAGAAAAAGTAAATAAAATATCCTTTTTTGCAGAAGGTTTTACAAACAAATCGGACGAAGAGCTTTTGGCTGAAATAAAAAAAGCAACCAAAACAAGGACAGCTGAATTATCATGGGAAGCTATAAGGTCAAACGGTAAATATTCCTTGCTCAAAATAATGCCCAAAACCGGCAGATTCCACCAAATAAGAGTACAAATGGCGAACATGGGCCACCCCATTTTGGGTGATAAAAAATATAGTAAAACACATATGCCAGAATGGCGCGACGATAAATCTATCGCGCTTTGTGCTACAGCTATTTCTTTTGAAGGCGCCGTGGGCGGCAAGCAGGTGAAGCTAGAAATACCCCTTCCCGATGAATGGGAAAGGTATCTTTAGCGAACGTATCGGTTATTCACAGTTCCACCTCTTGCTTTTATTGCTTGGTGTTGAGATAATAGCTTAATGATTAATAAAGGTCGACCCCAGTTGAATATTTGCCTTCGGTAAATTCAACGGGGTAAAGTCCCTACTTGTTTTGGTTAGGGAGATTTGATCCTCAATTTAATAAATTATTATTCAGTAATTTACATTCTTCTATATAGACATACTTACTCTGTATAGAGGATGCAAGAAAATCATGACATATGCAGACTGGTCAATAACGATCCAATCATTTCTGCAGCAACTTCTGCCGTTTATAGGTCGTTTGCTGTTGGCCATAATAGTTTTTATCATCGGCTATTTAATTTCCATTGGTATTGGAAGATTAATTACCGAGGTATTAAAGTCAGTAAAATTTAATAAGTTATTTGAGAAAGAGGGATGGAGAAAAGCTTTGCAAAGAGCTAACGTTGACGTAAATCCTGCCGAATTTATCGGAGTAATATTTAAGTGGATTTTTGTTATCGTTGCTTTGTTGATGGCTGTTGACGTTCTCAAACTAACAGCTTTCGCCGGATTTCTGACCCAGGTTCTGAATTACCTACCTAATGTAGTTTTAGCTGTTTTAGTTTTTATAGTTGCAATAGTTATTTCTGATCTTGTAGAAAAGGTTGTTAGGGTAGCAATTGAGAGACTGAAAGTCGGCTACGGATATTTGGGCGCATCAATTGTGAAATGGGCAATTTGGGTATTTGCTTTTTTCCTGATTCTTGGATTGCTTTTACCTCCTCAAGCCAACGCTTTAGTCCAAACACTTTATAGCTCAATTGTTTATGGAGTAGTTGGCGCGTTAGCATTAGGTATAGGTCTAGCGATAGGATTGGGAGGAAAGGAAACAGCAGGAAGGATTATCGCCGATATGTACAAAAAGATAGATGAGAGATAAAAATTTAGACACTTGATCGCTCCGCGTAAAAGCGGGGTATGAAAAGTTAAATATCCCGTCCCGGCAAAGTCGTGGACGTGGATTCTCGACCCACGAGAAATCGGGTCGGAACAAAAGAGCGCGTACGTACCGCGCCTTTTTGTTTAGTAACAGCTTAACAAGATATATTTTCTAATGGTCTTGAGATAATATCAAGGGGTTTCTGCTTACAAATTTTTTACGCTATAGAATCATTAGTTTTGGGCTATTGACACAGCTTTAATAATAGAATATACTTGTAATTACATGGTAAATAAATCAAGGACTACTACTAAAAAATCCCGATTACAAAGTAATCGAGGATCCTCGTATAAATTTAACAGTTTAAATTTATCGGGACGAAGCGGATAAAAATCTGAATTTTTGTTTTTTCAGAATGACCGCTTAGAAGCGGTTTTTAATTTAATTTTATCAGGCAGTTATTCCGCGAAAGAAAATATAAAAAATATTTTTTCTCGCGGGTTAATTGACGAAAGGGGAAGCAAAGAAAGTAGTTTGAAAATTTAACCCTGTTAAATTCCTTTAATGGAGGGTTGCCTACCAGCAATTTTTAACAGGTTCGTCCAGTTAAGTTTTAGACGTGGGGTCTTTGCTTAATTGGGCAAGGTAAATAAAACCCAGTCAAATAATTTTTAAAACCACCCGTTTTAAAAATTAAAATCCGTAAGGATTTTATTTGACCAGGGTAAAGCATACGAAAATACAAGTTCACATAGAATAAGATTCACCCTGTTAAATGCCGCAATGCGGTAATTATCTTGGTGAACTCTGTTAAATTAAGTCGCATTGCGGCAATTTCGCTTCAGCGAAATTATTTAACAGGGTAAATAAAATCTGTATCTATTAGAAACTTACGCGATTCTTCGCTTCGCAAAAAGGGCGAAGAGTTAAAAGTAGCCTTCTATAAATATTATATATGAAGGGTACAAGTGAATCCAGAATATACTCGAAGATTGAGTATATCGAAGGATAGGTTAGAAGCGAATGGTGGATGCCTTGGGATATTGATGCGATGAAAGACGTGGCGTGCCTGCGATAAGCTTCGGGGAGGTGGCTAGCAACCTTTGATCCGGAGATTTCTGAATGAGGAAACTCAATACAGCTAATACTGTATTATGTCCCGCTCAGCGGGATAAGCGTACCCGGTGAAGTAAAACATTTCAGTAGCCGGAGGAACAGAAAATAATGAAAATTTATATTCTTTGCGGTGTCCTCGACGAAAGTCAGGACGATATGTACGCAAGGATTATGAATTTTCGCATTCCCTTAGTAGTGGCGAGCGAACAGGGAACAGCCTAAACCTAGCCTCATCACACTGCGTGTGATTCGGAAATCCGAAGCCCGAAATCCGAAATCCGAAACAAATTCAAAAGTTTCGAATTTCGAAATTCGAATTTCGAGTTTCCGCATCATGCTTAGCGTGATGCGGCTGGGGGTTGCAAGGGTTTAACGTCGGGAGCATCTTTTTGTTTCACTTTATTGTGCGACAGGAAGATGAATACCGAGGGAGAGCATTTAGGTAAACCCAGTCAAATAAAATCCGCAAGGATTTTAATTTTGCGAAAGCAAAATTATTTGACCGGGGTAAAGTTTTAAAAGAAGCACTCTGGAAAGCGGCGCCATAGAAGGTAATAGCCCTGTACTTAAAAAAACTTTTACGCTCCTTGTTAGATTTCTTAAGTACTGTCGGGCATGACAACCTGGCAGGAATCAGGCCGAACTATCGGCCAAGGCTAAATAATCAATATCACCGATAGTGAACCAGTACCGTGAGGGAAAGGTGAAAAGTAGGGGGTTGACCCCGGTGAAATAGTACCTGAAACCATTTGCTTACAAAGAGTCGGAGTCCCGACATCGCAAGATGTCGTGGATGACGGCGTGCTTTTTGCAGAACGAGCCAACGAGTTTGAATATTCGATTTTGTCTAAGCCCTTACGGGGCGGAGGCGTAGCGAAAGCGAGTGTTAATAGCGCGAATTTATCGAATATTCAAGACCCGAAGCCAGACGAGCTTGCCATGGGCAGGATGAATCTCGCCGAAAGGCGAGAGGAGGTCCGAACCAGTGATCCGTGCAATAATCTTGGATGACCCGTGGTAAGGAGTGAAAAGCTAATCGAGTTTGGTAATAGCTGGTTCTTCCCGAAACAGCTTTAGGGCTGGCGTCTACAGCCAAAATATAGGGGTAGAGCACTGAATAGAATTCCTTGGAGTTTCTCCAGGTTTTCTAATCAAACTCCGAATACTATATTTTTTGTGTAGGCAGTTAGACTGCGGGGGCTAAGCTCCGTGGTCAAAAGAGAAACAGCTCAGATCATCGTCTAAGGTCCCTAAATTAAACTAAGTGTTATTAAGGAAGTATTTTGCCCTCGACAGGCAGGAAGTTAGCTTAGAGGTAGC
>Ga0155109_103_pt2 | contig 1910 bp, 4 predicted proteins | sample RifCSPhighO2_01_FD_106077 | JGI IMG/M metagenome (GOLD analysis project Ga0155109, IMG submission 106077) | Candidatus Azambacteria bacterium RIFCSPHIGHO2_01_FULL_40_24
TAGCTTGAGTCAGCATTCTTAACCATAGTTAGCGCCGATACTAGTAGCCGATCTTATTAACTGGCTAATAAGTGGCCTTACTATAACATCTTGATTAAGAGTTCTACAAAACTTAATGGTGGATTCACCAAATTTTGCTGTTCGCTCCTCTAGATCATATTTATTTTTTGGAAATTGATTCATTGAGATATTTATTGTAAATTGTAAATTAAAAATTGGAAATTATTTTTATTGGAATTTCCAAGTTCCCATTATTTCTAAAAGCTCTTTTTCAAAATTCTTATACCCCGTTATCTGATATAGGTAGCCGCCGCGGGCAATCCATATTTCCCGCGTTTCGCCGCCCAATTCGTCTTTACTCGTAAAACTTAACGCCCGCTCTCCGCCGACTAAAATTTCCTTTTCGTTGCTAATAACCATATCGGGGATATCTTTTAAAATTCTTTCTTTGGTTATGGGCCCGGGTTCGTCAAAAGCGGCGATAAAAATCTGAAAGCCGTTGTCAGAATTGTTGGAAACCGAGCTTCCAACATTTTTAACCAGAATTATTTTTCCGCCGCCATCGTCAAAATCGGAAATATTGAATCCCTCGGGATAGCCGAAAGAAAAGCCGAATTGGTCGTTTTTATATTGGTTATTGGAGCTTGGAGCTTGGTTGTTAGAGCTTGGAATATCAGAGCTTGGAGCTTGGTTGTTAGAGCTTTGCCAAAATTCTAAGTTCCAAGTTCTAAGTGCTAAGTTCTGATTTTTAGCGAAGTAATATACAACGCCGCCCGCCAAAATTACTACAATTATCGCGGCAAAAATTTTTATTCGTAAGTTTTTCATAGTGTTTTTATTTGTAAATTATTTAATTGTAAATTGAAAATTATTTTTAATAAGTTGTCCACAATAAGCTATTGACAAGATTTATGGATTTGATATAATAGGAACAAGATTGGCAAGTCGGCTATGATCGAGATCGTTCGTGACTCCGAAGAGCTCCCGCAAGGGGGCTTTTCTATTTATGTAAACATTGATATTATTATCATCGTGGACGAGGGCCGAGTCCGAGCGATTCTCGGGAGCCGTCTTGTCAGTCTGCTCTAGGGGTTTGACTCCCCCTCGGTCCATATTAAAACTCCTGTCTTCGGATGGGATTTTTAGTTTTATATTTTTTTTATTCATTTTAAAATTTTAGTTTCTTAGTTTCTTAGTTTCTATAAATTTCCGAGGTATTATCGTCCCAAATTATAAAGTTTCAAAACTTCATCCGCGCTTAAAGCTCTATTATACACGCGGACTTCGTCGATGAGGCCGTTAAAATCTTGGCCAGTTCCAGCATCTCCAAATCCACCCCCTATATATAATGATTCGGAATTTGCTTCAGGAGTCAACGGAACAAATAAGGAACTGGTATCCAAGACACCGTTTTTATAAAAATAAAAACCAGTTTCATTAGATACGAAAGTAATATAATACCATTTGTTTGTTGAAAAAATATTTGTATTTAAAAGAATCTGATTATAGGTTGTTGAATTTTCTAATCGAAATCTTAAAGAACTACTGTATATAAATATATTATAGTTATTGCCTTTATCATTTGAATTAATCCCCTTATTAAGTATATTTTGTGGACTCGATAAGTCATTCATGTAAATCCATAAACTAGCTGTCATTGATTTAGTAGTAATATTTAAACTCGCTCCATTCCCGGCATTCACATAATCATCCCCCCCGTCAAAATTGAGCGCTTTGCCTTGTTTGCCGTTGGCCCAGGTGGGGCCGTTTACGAGGGTTCCTTTGTTTTTGTTGCCGGAATAATCTAGGGCAACAGTTGAAGTGCCTTCGTTGAAAGACCAATAGCCGACGAGACCGAGGTTGTTTGGCGGGGTATATTTTACCGCGCCAACATTGTAGAGCGCCTTAAT